>Ga0207415_1000440_pt1 | contig 29907 bp, 23 predicted proteins | sample Passage237A_FD_187369 | JGI IMG/M metagenome (GOLD analysis project Ga0207415, IMG submission 187369) | Cellulose adapted compost microbial communities from Newby Island Compost Facility, Milpitas, CA, USA - Passage2 37A (SPAdes) (version 3) ... | reverse complement strand
GGCGAGCGTCGCGCCCGCAGGCAGGTTCAACAGGCCGAGGCCGTTCGTGATGACGGCAATCACCAGTGCACCGATGACCGCATGGATCAGTCGACCACGTCCGCCGAAGAGGCTCACGCCACCCACAACAGCCGCCGCAACACCCGACAACACGATGTCCACACCGGTGCTGCCGGAGGCAGAACCCACGCGAGACACCGAGAAGATGCCGGCGATCACAGCGAGCACGGAGCACGTGCAGAAGGCCGTCCACTTGATGAGCGTCACGTTGATGCCCGAGCGGCGAGCTGCCTCGGGGTTGCCGCCGATCGCGTACAGGTAACGCCCGTAGCGGGTGCGGTCCAGGATGAAGGTGCCGATGAGGAGCAGCGCGATCACGATCGGCACCACGACCGGCACGCCCTGCAGCTCCTTGAACTTAGTGCCGCGGTTCAGATTGAGGAAGTACACGATGACGGCGCCGGTCACCGCGATGAGCGACAGCTTGACCCACATGATCGAGATCGGCGGGTTGGGAGCGCCAGAGCGAGCCCTGCGGTAGCGGTCCCACAGGGCGACGCCGGCGAGCAGAGCAAGCACCACGATGAGCAGCGCCCATCCGCCCCACACCGGCAGGTTCTGGTTCTGGATCGCCTTGATGGGCTCCGGAATCAGGCGCCACGTTCCACCGGCACCGATGATGATGATGATGACTCCCTGGAGACCCAGGAATAGACCTAGTGTCACCACGAACGATGGCACGCCTATCTTGGCGACAAAGAAGCCGATGAACGCACCGATAGCGAGACCGATGCCGAGCGCGAGGGCGAGGGCGAGAGGCCATGACATGCCGCCAGGCTGGGTGAGACGCACGAACACGGACATCGCGACGCCGAAGGTCACACCGGCCGAGAGGTCGATCTCGCCGAGCAGCAGCACGAACACGAGCGCCATGCCGATCGTGATGAACTCCGCCGACTGGTTGAACAGGTTCGCGATGTTGCGCTCCGTGAGGAACAGCGGGTGCGCGAACGAGAAGATCACCATGAGCACCACGAGGCCTGCAACGGCGGGCAGTGCGCCCATCTCGCCGCCGCGGACGCGCTGGAAGTAGGCGCGGATGCTGCCGCCGATCGACTCCGACATTCCCTTGCCCAGCAGGTTGGGGGTGTCGGGGTCGGGGACCACGCCTACGGGCGCGTCGACGATCGCCGCCTGCTGCGCCTCGGTGAGGGGTGCCGACTCCTCAGTGGACTTCGCCTTGGGGGTTTCCTTCTTGGCGCTCACGCCACCGCCTCCATTCGCTTGGTGCCGGTGATGTAGCCCACCACGTCGTCCGGGTTCGTGTCCTTGGCCGCAACGCGAGCGGTCATCGAGCCCAGGTAGAGCACCGAGATGTCGTCAGCAACCTGGAACACGTCCTGCAGGTTGTGGGAAATGATGATGACCGCAACGCCGCTGTCGGCAAGGCGGCGCACCAGGTTGAGCACCTGCTCAGTCTGCGCAACACCCAGAGCAGCGGTCGGCTCGTCGAGAATGACCACGCGCGCCTGCTTCACAACGGAGCGGGCGATCGCCACGGTCTGGCGCTGGCCACCGGACAGGCTTGAGACCTTTTGGCGAAGCGACTTCACAGTTTTGACGGACAGAGACATGAGCGCGCGAGCCGCCTCTACCTCCATCTGACCCTCGTCGAAGGTCGATGCCTTGGTCTCTTCGCGGCCGAGGAACATGTTCTGCACGATGTCCAAGTTGTCGCACAGCGCGAGGTCCTGGTACACGACCTCAATGCCGTGCCGCGCCGCCTCGCGCGGGTGGTGAAGATCTACGGGCTGTCCGTCGAACAGCACTTCGCCGCCGTCATACGGCTGGACCCCTGCGAGCCCTTTGATAAGCGTTGACTTGCCGGCGCCGTTGTCGCCAACGAGGGCGGTGACGCGGCCAGCGTGGGCTTGGAAGTCCACGCCGCGCAGCACGCTGACGGGGCCGAAGCTCTTCGTCACCTGCCGCAATTCGATGATGGGGGTGGCCATCGGTTGTCTCCTTTGACGCGATGAGTTCTTACATGGTCCATCACACGGGAGGGTCCCGCACCACATCGTGATGCGGAACCCTCCGTGATGTGTGTGACCTTACGAAGCGGGCTTGAGGCCAACCTCGTCACAGGCGGCCTTCACGTCGCCTGCGCAGATCTCGTCGTAGGAGGCGTTGCCGTCATCGATGACCTGCTGAACGTCGCCGCGGCGGACGTCGATCGGGGTGGTCGCGATGAACGGGGTGCCATCGTCGAGCTTCTTGTCGACGCTGGGCGACTCGCCCTTCAGGAGGGCAATCGCGAGCTCGGCGGCGGCAGCAGCCTCAACCTGGTAGGGCTTGTAGACCGTACCGGTCTGGAAGCCGAGCAGGATGTTCTGCAGACCAGCAACCGAAGCGTCCTGACCGGAAACCGGAACCTTGCCAGCAAGGCCGTTCTTGTCGAGGATCGTGATGACACCACCAGCGTTGGTGTCGTTCGCGGCCCACACGCCGTCAACCTTGCCGCCAGCAGCCGTCAGAGCCTGCTCGAACACGGTCGCGGAGTGCTCGCCGTCCCACTTGCCGTCGGGCTCGGCGGCGGGCTTGATGCCAGCGGCCTCCATGACGGAGACAGCGCCGTCGTGGAACATCTTGGCGTTGCCGTCAGCCGGGTCACCACCGATGTAGAACACGGTGGCGTCTGCGGGGTTCACGCCGTTCTCGTTCAGGCCGTCAACGACCATCTGGCCCTGCATTGCGCCGACCTCGAAGTTGTCGAAGGACACGTAGTAGTCAGCGCCGGCGATCGGACGGTCGTAAGCGATGACAGGGATGCCCTGCGCCTTGGCCTTCTCAGTCACGGCAACAGCCGCACCCTGGTGGTCAACGAGCAGCATGACGTCGCAGCCACCCGTGAGCATCTGGTCAGCGATCGTGGCGTACTTCGCCGTGTCGCCCTGGGCGTTGTCAATGGCAACGTCGAAGCCTGCACCGGAGATGGCCTCCTGGAGGGCGGGACGGTCACCGTTCTCCCAGCGAGGCGAGGACGCCGCGTCGGGGAGGATGATGCACGCGCGGCCAGCTTCGCCGCCGCCGGGGGTGTCGCCGCCGCCGGTCGCGCCGCCGGTGGGCTCGGCCGGGTCAGACGAACAGCCAGCAAGAACCAGAGCCGACGCCGACGCAATCGCGGCGAAGGACAGAATGGTGGTTTTCTTCACTACATTTCCCTTCCGTTGGGAGGGGTACTAGGGGACCCCGCGCCCGGTCTACTCTGACCGGCGCGCGTTTCACAATAGGCATTCGAAAGGTTTCGGTAACCACTGATAATCCCGGCAAATTCGCGTATTCGGTCACGATTGCGTAACGCAAAGGTCGAGCGCCGATAACGTTCACATCGCCGCGCCAATGCGGCGTTGCAGGCCGATATGGGGATTCGCGCAAGAAACGCTCGCATCAGCGCACAATGAGGGAAAGATCGTGCCCTAACCGCCGGTAGGCAGCCTGATTCTGCCGCCCGACGCTGCCTCAGCTAAGCGCCGACGCGGTCCTTGAGGATCGACTCGGCAAGGACCTCCGCGATCTGCACAGCGTTCAGGGCGGCGCCCTTGCGGAGGTTGTCGCCGACGACGAAGAGCACCAGTCCCTTGTTGTCGTCCACCGAGTAGTCGGTGCGGATGCGACCCACATAGGTGGGGTCGGTGCCCGCCGCCTTGAGCGGCGTGGGAACCTCATCGACAACGACGCCCTTGGTGCTGCGCAGGATCTCGTAGGCGCGCTCGGGAGTGATCGAGCGCGAGAACTCCGCGTTGATAGACAGCGAGTGGCCGGTGAACACGGGAACGCGCACGCAGGTGCCGCTCACGCGCAGGTCGGGCAGGCCAAGGATCTTGCGGGACTCGTCGCGCAGCTTGCGCTCCTCGACGGTCTCGTTGGAGTCGTCCTCGACGAGCGAGCCGGCAAGCGGCACCACGTTGAACGCGATGTTCTCGACGTAGACCTCGGGCGACGGCAGCGTCACCGCAGAGCCGTCATACGCAAGGGCCTCCGCCCCCTCGTCTCCCGCACGCACCTGCGTGGCGAGCTCCTTCACACCAGCGAGGCCGGAGCCGGAGACTGCCTGGTAGGTCGAGACGATGAGTCGCTCCAGGCCGGCCTCCTCGTGGAGGGCCTTGAGAGTCGGCATCGCGGCCATGGTCGTGCAGTTGGGGTTCGCGATGATGCCCTTGGCGGCGTCCTTGGCGGCCTCAGGGTTCACCTCGGAGACGATCAGCGGGACCTCAGGGTCCATGCGCCATGCTGACGAGTTGTCCACCACGATCGCGCCAGCAGCGGCGAACTGGGGCGCGTACTCACGCGACGCGACGGCGCCAGCGGAGAACAGCGCGATGTCGACGCCAGCGAAATCGGCGGTGGCCACGTCCTCAACGGTGACGTCGGCGCCCAGGTGAGTCAGCGTCGTCCCGGCTGAGCGCGCGGACGAGAAGAAGCGAACCGAGGCCGTGGGAAAGCGCTCCGCGACAAGCTCGCGCATGACGGCGCCCACCTGACCGGTGGCGCCAACGACAGCAATGGTGAGGCTCATCGCCCAGTACCTCCATATACGACGGCCTCGCCCTCGACGGAGTCGAGTTCGAACGCGGTGTGCACCGCGCGCACGGCCTTGTCAACGAGCTCCGAGCGGGTGACAACGGAAATGCGAATGTCGGACGTCGAGATCATCTCGATGTTGACACCCGCGTCACGCAGCGCGGCAAAGAACTTGGCGGACACGCCAGCGTTGGAGCGCATTCCGGCGCCAACAAGCGAGACCTTGCCGATCGAGTCGTCGGTGACGACCTCCTGGTAGCCGATGGCCTCGGAGTCGGCCTCGATCGCCGCAAGGGCATCATTGAGGCGCGTCGCGGGCAGCGTGAAGGAGATGTCCGTGAGGCCCGTCTGCACGGCTGAGACGTTCTGAACGATCATGTCGATGTTCACGTCAGCCTTGGCAACCGCCTCGAACAGGCGGGCAGCGGTGCCGGGAACGTCGGGCAGGCCGATGACCGTGATCTTGGCCTCGGAGCGGTCGTGCGCAACTCCGGCGATGATCGGCTCTTCCATGGTGTCTCCTTCATCAGTGTCGCCCACGACCCAGGTGCCCTCAAGGCCAGAGAAAGACGAGCGCACGTGGATCGGAACGTTGAAGCGGCGGGCGTACTCGACGCAGCGGGGCATGAGTACCTTCGCGCCGGACGCCGCGAGGTCGAGCATCTCTTCGTAGGTGATGCGCGACAGTTTGCGCGCGGTGGCAACCACGCGGGGGTCGGCGCTGAACACGCCATCGACGTCGGTATAGATCTCGCAGACATCGGCATCGAGTGCGGCTGCGAGAGCCACCGCGGTGGTGTCGGAGCCGCCGCGGCCCAATGTGGTGACGTCATTGGATTCGGGGTCAACGCCCTGGAAGCCGGCCACGATCGCGACCTTGCCGGCGGCGAGCGCCTTCTGCACTCGCGCGGGTGCCACGTCGATGATGCGGGCGCGGCCGTAGTGCGAAGTGGTGATGACACCGGCCTGCTGACCGGTGAACGCCTGCGCGGGAATGCCCTCGGACTGGATCGCCATCGCTAGCAGCGCCATCGAGATGCGCTCGCCGGCGGTCAGCAGGATGTCCATCTCGCGTGGGTCCGGCGCGTCGGTCACGGCGTTGGCGAGGTCGATGAGCTCATCGGTGGTGTCACCCATCGCGGAGACCGTCACCACAACGTCATTGCCCTCGCGCACCGTCGCGGCGACGCGCGCAGCGACACGACGCACTGCGGCGGCGTCGGCAACGGACGAGCCGCCGTACTTCTGGACAACAAGGGGCATGGGTGTTTCTCCGCCATCGGGGAAAGAGGGGTTCGCGCGCGCGAGCGCACGAAGAGACATTCTAGGGGGAACCACGGCACACGCCTAGCGGCGCTATCGTCGAGCCATGTTCAGGGACTCGCCAAGACTGGCAACAGCGTCGGGAATTGTCGAGGGGGTGTGGCGTTCGTGGCGCGGGCCCGACGCTGCAGAGACTGAGTTTGCGACCTTCCGTGGGATTCCCTATGCGAAGGCGCCCGTGGGGCCTTTGCGCTTTGCCGCACCGGTTCCCCCGGAGCCTTGGGACGGCGTGAGGCCCGCTGTCGATTTTGGTCCGACGCCGCAGCGGCGCTCGCCCTACGACCCGCCACGCATTCCCGAGCCGTCGATTCCTGGCGAGGAGACGCTCACCGTGAACGTGACGACTCCCGACCCGTCGCCTGACGCCAAGCTGCCCGTGCTGGTGTGGATTCACGGCGGCGGATTCCTCGGCGGATCGCCCGCAAGCCCGTGGTACGTGGGCGAGGCTTTTGCGCGCGACGGCGTTGTGACCGTGAGCTTCGGCTATCGCCTTGGCTTCGAGGGCTTCGCGTGGATCGAAGGCGCCGACAATAACCGCGGAGTGCTCGATTGGCTGCTCGCGCTGCAGTGGGTCCAGGACAACATCGCTGCCTTTGGCGGCGACCCTGCGCGGGTGACCATCGGTGGTCAGAGCGCCGGGGCGGCCGCCGTGATGCAGCTGCTCGCCATGCCCGCGGCTCAGCACCTGTTCCGGGCCGGACTCGCGATCTCGCCGGGAGACCCATCGCTGCCGCTTGCTCGCGCCAAGCGCGGGGCGAACCGAGTGGCGGCGGCCACGGGCGCGACGGCGCACATCGAGAGCGTGACCTACATCGATGAGATGAAGCTGTTCGAGGCTCACGGCGCTTGGCGACCGCGCGCCGACGACCCGCTGTCACGATTGGCGATTCGCAGCTACCGGCCAATGCTGCCGTCACCTGTCGTGGATGGGGACCTCATCCCGTACTCGGTTCAGGAGGCCATCGAAAAGGGCATCGGCGGCGACAAGACGCTGCTCATTGGCGCGACCGCCCATGAGTTCAACGAGTCGATGATGCCGTTCTCTGCGCTGCTCGAAGACCGCGACGCTCCGCGAGTCTTGTCCCGCGCGGGCCTGTCCAAGTCTCTCGCCGAGCGGTATCGCGAGGCCGCCGGCGACCGCGGCGTGGCCTGGGCGCTGGGGCAGCTCATCACCGATGGCTGCTTCCGCGGGCACGTCGCGCGCTGGAGCGAGCTGCGGGCCTCGGCGCAGGCGCCCACGTGGGTCTACGACTTCCGCTGGGAGTCGCGATCGCCGTCCGTGCGCGGTTCGGCCCACTGCGTGGACGTGCCCTTTGGCTTCGACATCTTGTCGGCAGAGGGCGTGCCGGAGGCTGTTGGCGACAGCCCGCCACAGAAGCTTGCGAACCTGGTGCACGCGGACTGGCTCGCGCTGGTCGACGGCAGCGGAGTGGACGCGCCGCAGCACAAGGACTACTTCGCGACGATCATCTACGGCGACGACGTCTCTCGCACCGTGCTCCCCGGCTACGAGCTCGAGCGAGCGTTTGCCACCCACCTCGAGAGGTGAGCCGCCTCGCGAGTGATGGGCAGCGGATCTCCCAGGGCGTGAGCGAGTTCTCCTGCGCCTTCGATTCCTGACACGAGGTGCAGGGCGCGCGCCTGGGCGGCATCCGCGCTGAAGCCCATCTCCTCGAACTGGCGAGCGACCCAGGCGATCGTCTCTCTCACTGCCGTGGCGGCCGTCTCCGCCGCCTCGGAAGCGACTCCTCGCAGGCGCCCAGCAAGCGTGGGGAGGGAGCCCGTCCGCGCCGTCTCACGCGCAGTGTCCGACGCTGCCTCCAGGTAGGCGACAAGGCGTTCAACTGCGCTCTCGGCGGCGTCCCATGTCTCGATCGAGTCACGCCGCTGAGCCGCGACGTGCGCCGCGGCGGCCTGAGCGATCTCCGCCTTCGTCCTGAGTGCGTAGTAGACGCTTCCTTGAGGAACCCCTGCTAAATCGGCGATTGCGGCGATTGTGGCGCCGTCGAGCCCGCGCTCGAGGACGAGTTGTGCCGCTGCTGCTGCGAGCCTCTCGCGCTTGTGTGCTGTCGATTGAGCCACGAGCATCTCCATTGAGTAAGTTAACTCACTATAGCAGTCAAGTCAGGGAACACCCTGAACTTTCGCCGGGGCACCCTGAACTTCATCACAAGCGCTGGCGGCGGCTCGACCCCTCCCCTACTGTCGAGCACATGACAACGGCAACACTCGCTCCCCCAGCGATCACCGCCCGCAACGTCAGCCGATCGTTCGGCGACGTGAAGGCAGTGGTGAACGCCACCCTCACGGTCCCCCAGGGATCCGTGACTGCCCTCATCGGCCCCAACGGCTGCGGCAAGACCACGCTCATGCTGATGCTCGCGGGACTCCTCCGACCTGACGGGGGCGAGATCGTCGTCGACGGTCACTCTCCCGTCACCAACTCCGGCGCCGTGCGCAACGCCATCGGCTGGATGCCCGATCAGCTCGGCTCGTGGGACAACCTCACGTGCCTGCAGACCCTCACCCTCATGGGCCAGGCGTACCGCGAGAAGAAGGAGTACGCGCGCCAGCGTGGACTCGGCCTTCTCAAGCTGGTTCACCTCGAGGAGTTCGCTGACCGTCCCACACGAGTCCTCTCTCGCGGACAGAAGCAGCGATTGTCGCTGGCCCGTGCCCTCATCCACGACCCCGCAGTGCTGCTGCTCGACGAGCCCGCCAACGGACTTGACCCGCGTTCGCGCGTTGAGCTTCGCCAGCTGGTGCGCGAGCTCGCCGCTGGCGGCAAGACCATCCTCGTCTCGAGCCACGTGCTGAGCGAACTCGACGAGATGGTCGACGGCGCGATCTTCATGTCGAAGGGCGCGACCCTTGGCGAAGACGCCGACGCCATGGTCGCGGACGCGAAGACCCGCTACCGCGTCGAGGCACTCGACCTCGCGGCCCTCGCCGCTTCCCTGGGTCGACAGGGCATCGACCACGAAGACCTCGACGGCGGCGCCATCGTTCGCGTCGCGGACGAGGCACAGGCAGCGGCCCTGCTCGCATCGCTTGTGAAGGACGGCGTTCCCGTCCACCGATTCGGACCCGCCGGCTCGGCCCTTGAACAGACCTACATGCTCATGAATGAGGAGCGGCGATGACCACCACCGAAACTCTCGAAGCTCCGGCGACCACAGCGTCGGACTCCATCAAGGGCAACCCGTGGCACCCCACGTTCCGTGGGGTGGCCCTCGCGACCCGGATTGAGCTGCTCCGCAGGCGGCCAAGCAAGAAGGGCTACCTGGTCTATGGCCTCACCATCGCGGCCATCATCGCGCTGGGAGTCCTTGTGGCCGCCAGTTCAGACGACAAACTCAACTCGAGCCCCATGGAACTGGTCATGATCCTGGTGCTGGGCGCGGGAATGCTCATTGGTCCCTCCCTGTCCGCCACCTCCATCAACGGCGACTCCTCGGAGGGAGTGCTCGCCCCGCTGCAGATGTCGCGACTCACGGCCGCGGATCTGGCGATAGGCAAGCTGCTCGCGTCGTGGGCGGTGTGCTTCGCGGCACTGCTGACCACCACGCCGTTCCTGATCTATGCGTTCTCGAAGTCAGGCTGGCATCTCAACGAGATGCTGTGGGTGCTCGCGGTGATCCTCTTCGTGGTGCTTGCCTTCACCGCGATGGGCCTGGCCTGGTCGTCGATCGCAGCGCGATCGGTCGCATCGGTGTCGCTCACCCACATCACCTCTGGCGTCTTGGGTCTTGGCACCGTGCTGATCTTCGCGTTCACGCTGCCCTTGGTCTCCGAGCAGGAGCAGAAGACCACGTGGGATTACGACTACGAGTTGGCTACGGAGGAGGACTGGGCGGACCCTGCGTTCAGCCCCAACCAGCTTCCCTGCGTTGCATCGACGTTCACCGAGCCCGCCGTTCACACGGAGAAGACAGCGTGGCTGCTTCTCATCAACCCCGCGGTGGTGGTGATCGAGTCTGCGCCGGTCATCGACATGGACACCTTTGAGAAGGACGGCCGCGCGGCCCCTGGCGTGTTCGCGATGATGCACCAGTCCGTGAGCGAGGCCCGCACTCCTCCGCTGCTCGAGGTCAACTACTGCGAGACGGGCGGTGGCGGCCTGACGTGGGATGAGCAGCAGCGGGCCATGGGTCTCGTGAAGCCGAACCCCTGGCCGGGAATTGCCCTCGCCGGCGGAATCCTCGTGGCCTCCATGGCGATCGTCGTCCAGCGCCTCCGGGTGCCCTACAAGAAGCTGCGCGTGGGAACGCGAGTCGCGTAAGCGAGGAGCGTAACCGCCACCCACGTCAGGAAAGCCCCGCGGGCGACCCTCACATCCGTGAGTCAGAGGGTCGTTCGCGGGGCTGCTTCGTTCGCGTCGGCTAGGAGACTTTGCGTCGGCCCTCAAAGGCGCGGCCCAAGGTGACCTCGTCGGCGTACTCGAGGTCGCCGCCAACCGGCAGGCCCGAGGCGAGTCGCGACACCGTCACCCCCAGCGGCACGAGCATGCGCGTGAGATACGTCGCGGTTGCTTCGCCTTCGATGTTGGGGTCGGTTGCGATGATGACCTCTTCCACGGAGCCGTCGCCCAGCCGCGTGAGCAGTTGGCGGATGCGGAGGTCGTCAGGCCCCACGCCATTCATGGGATCGATTGCGCCGCCGAGCACGTGATAGCGACCGCGAAACTCGCGAGTGCGCTCGATGACCACCACGTCCTTGGGCTCCTCCACCACGCACAGAAGGGTCTGGTCGCGGCGAGGGTCGGCACAGATGCGGCACTGCTCGGACTCCGCGACGTTGCCGCACGTGTCGCAGAACCGCACCTTCTCCTTGACGGTGGTGATCACGTCCGCAAGTCGCTGCACGTCCGCAGGGTCGGTGCCGAGCAGGTGGAACGCAATGCGCTGGGCGCTCTTGGGTCCCACTCCGGGCAGTCGCCCAAGCTCGTCGATAAGGTCCTGCACCGCGCCGTCGTACATGCGGACAAGCCTAAGCGTGGGCGCCGACTTGGCAGTCCAGGCGCGCTACCCCTCGATGACGGTGCCGCCGAGCAGCTTCGCCACGGCATCTGCACCGGTCAGCTGGGCGTCGTCTGCGGGCGCGTCGTCCTCGCTGATCTCGTCGTAGGGCTCCGGCGGCTCGTCGGGCAGTGGCGGCTCGTCCGCCGGTGCCACAAAGGCGCCCTTCTTGCCCGACGCTGCGGAGGACTTGGAAGTGGCCGTCACCACCGGCGTCATGCCGGTTGCGGCAGCAACAGCGGGGGACACGCCCTTGGCTGGGGCGTTGGCCGCGCCTCCACCTGCGGCCTCGACCCGGACATGCAGGCCGAGCGTCTCGCGAACCGCGAGCGCCACGTTCTCGGCGTGATCGCTGCTCTGGAAACGAGCGGCAAGCTGCGGGTTGTCGAAGGTCAGCTTGAGAACACCGGCCTCCACCGAGGCGACGGTCGCGCTCTGGCTCACCATCGCCCACGTGACGCGCCGGCGCTCGAGCGTGCCGAGCACCTCTGGCCAGCGGCGACGCACGAGCTCTGCGTCCTCGGGGCCGGATGCAACATCGCCCGTTGGCGCGGCAACCACAGGGGTCGCTGCAGTGGGGGCAGGCTGTGGCGCGGGCGCGACGACAGGCGTCGCTTGGGTGGGCGGTGCCGTCGCTGCCGCAGGAACTGCCGCCGCAGGAGCCGCTGCCGGGGCCGGAGCGGAAGCGGCTGGCGCGGCCTGTGGTGCGGGGGTCGGAGCGGCTGCCGCCTGGGCAATCGACGCCGTGACGGTCTGCGCAGAAGCAGGCTGTCCACCAGGCCCGTCCGCGGCGATGAGGCGAGCGCACAGCAGTTCGAGGTGCAGACGAGGAGCGGCCGCGCCGATCATCGACGTCAGGGCATCGTTGACGAGGTCCGCGGCGCGTGACGCGCGCGCAAGGCCAAGCGAGCGTGCCTGGTCCTTCATGCGCGCCAACTGGTCTTCGGGCAGGGCGCCAAGCGCCTTAACACCAGCATCGCCAGAGGCTGCGAGCACCAGCAGGTCGCGCAGTCGCTCGAGCAGGTCCTCCACAAAGCGGCGCGGCTCGTGACCCGTGGCGATGACCCGCGACACCACGCCAAACAGCGAAGCGCCGTCGCCTGCAGCCAAGGCATCCACAGCGTCGTCGAGCATGGTCGCGTCGGTGAATCCCAGGAGTGCGATCGCACCCTCGTAGGTCACGCCCTCCTTGCCCGAACCGGCCATGAGCTGATCCAGCACGGACAGCGAGTCGCGCACGGATCCACCGCCTGCGCGCACCACGAGCGGCAGTACTCCGCTTGCCACCTTCACGCCCTCGGCATCGCACAGCGTCTGCAGGTACTCGGTGAGCACCGTGGGCGGCACCAGGCGGAAGGGGTAGTGGTGCGTGCGGGAGCGGATGGTGCCGATGACCTTCTCCGGCTCCGTCGTGGCGAAGATGAAACGCACATGCGGCGGCGGCTCCTCGACGAGCTTGAGCAGGGCGTTGAAGCCCTGCGTCGTCACCATGTGCGCCTCGTCGAGGATGAAGATCTTGTAGCGATCGCGAGCAGGGGCGAAGGCCGCGCGCTCGCGCAGCTCGCGAGCATCGTCAACGCCGTTGTGGGACGCGGCGTCGATCTCCACGACATCGACGGAGCCGGCGCCTCCACGAGCGAGCTCGACGCACGAGTCGCACTTCCCGCACGGAGAGTCCGTGGGTCCTTCAACGCAGTTCAGGCAGCGGGCCAGGATGCGCGCGGAGGTGGTCTTTCCGCAGCCGCGCGGACCCGAGAACAGATAGGCGTGATTCACCTTGTCGGCACGCAGTGCCTGCATGAGCGGGACCGTCACGTGTTCCTGGCCAACGACATCGGCGAAGGTGTCTGGCCGGTAGCGGCGATACAGGGCGGTGGTCACGGAAGCGAGCCTAGTAGGACGGTGAGACAAGCGCGCTCGCGATCCACAGGAGAGACCGCCAACAGCGCAACCCAGTCCCAGCGTCGGGCATGAAAGGACCCTCCACGCACCCGTCAGAGCCCGCTTACCCTTGCTTCATTCCTGACCTGGGGGAGTTGGGCGAGATAACGCCACGTGGAGGGTCTCCTCCAGTCTAGCTGGCGGTGACGGTGGGATTCGAACCCACGGTTGCTTGCACAACACACGCTTTCCAAGCGTGCCTCTTCGGCCACTTGAGTACGTCACCATGTTCCGTTTGGAACCCCACTATGTTACCGGGTCGTTCGCTCACTGTGGGACCCGGAGTTCGCTGGGTCCCGGCAGGCTAGACTAGCCATCGGTTTGAAGGCCTTTTGTGGCGTGATTCTGACCGCCTCAGTCAGCACTAAGTGTCCAAGGGGAGACCGCACGTGACAACAGCTCGACCGCCGCGGGGTACGCGGCGCGCCGCTGTGCGACGCCACCGTCGCGAGCGTCAGGTGCTCGTCTTCGGCATCCTGCTGATCGCGCTCGCGGCCATCTCCTTCATCGCGATGGGCATCTACAAGGGCACCATCGAGGGTCCGTTCAACGCGGCCTTCGTGACGCCCCAGTCGGAGTTCACCTCTGACATCACCCTGCCGTGCCCGCCCGACGCCCTGCCGATGCAGCCTGACGAGGTTGCCGTTCGCGTCCTCAACGGCACCGATATCCAGGGCCTTGCGGGCAACACGCTGACCGACCTCGTGGGCCGCGGCTTCGTTGGCCTTGGCGCCACAAACTGGTCGCGCGACTACGCCGGCACCGCGCGCATCATGTTCAGCGAGGAGGGCCTGCACAAGGCCTACACCGTCGCCCTCCACTTCCCGGAGGCCGAGCTGGTCCTGGACGACCGCAAGAATGCGACGGTCGATGTGGTGCTCGGGAAGGCGTTCACCAACCTCGTGAGCCCGCTCGACCCGCGACTCGACCCCGACAACCCTCTCGCCGCCGAGGGTGCCTGCCTGCCGGTGAGCCAGATCGAACCGGAGCCGGCGCCGCGTATCTACCCGGTCGACCCGCTCGCCTCGCCCACGCCCGAGCCGGCGCCGAGCGTCTCGCCCAGCGGCGAGTAGTCGCCGCCTGCCTTAGGCGTCGTAGGAGTCGGTCCAGCTCGCGATGTCGACTCCGTGGTTGTCAGGGGATGCGAGCGTCCACCAGTCGGGGGCGTGTGAATCGTCAACCAGTCGCCCGCCTGCCGCGATCGCCGCATCCACCCGAGCCCGCGCCTGATCCGCTGGCACAAAGACGTCGAAGTGGGTGCGACCGCGCCCCGCGACGTTCCCGGTGATGGGGTTGAACGCGAGCTGCGGTCCGCAGCGCAGGGGATCAGCCGCGTCGCCCTCACCCACCGCGTCGTAGCCGAGCGCGGCGAGGAAGAACGGCCGCGCATCCACCCCCGAGTGCTGGGCCACGTAGATGCCTATCGCCTGCACCGCCGCGGGGTCTGGTGTGAGTCCACGCCGGGCGGCGGCTTGGGAAACGGCGGCGGCGAACGCGGGCGCCGACGCTGGGATGGCCCAGTCTTCGCCGTACGGCAGGCGCACCACCACTCCTTCTGGCCGCAGGTCGATATCGGGGCGCAGCCCGAACTCGGTGGCCGCGGAGACGACGTCCGCGACCAGGGTTGCGGCCTGGTCCAGCGACGTGGCTCGGAAGACAGCTTGTGGTCCGGTGCCTGTGACGCGCCAGTCGGCGACGCCGTCGGAGGCGTGGAACTTCGCTGGAGTGAGGCCTTGATTCGAGTCGCCCATGACTCCCCCTTGATGAGGTGCGCGCCCCACCCCGAGTGCGCGGGGACTGCGCCTTACCCATGCTAGGTCGAGGGTCCGACGCGCGCTGGGGTGAGCGCAGGCCGGCTAGACCGTGCGGCCGGCCCTCTTCATAGCGTCGGCGAAACCGTCGAGGAGCAGCTCGAGGCCGTACTCAAACTCGGCGGCGTCATCCTGCGCAAACAGGAGGGGGCTCACCTCGGTCACGAGCGGGAGCACCTTGGCCGCCGTCACCGTGTCCATGTCGTCCCTGCCGTCGGCCGTGATCTCCCGCGCATCGGGCGAGAAGTAGCCACCCAGCTCGACGTCAATGGTGCCCAGCGAGTAGGCGGCGAGGGCTCGATAGCACCGTGCCGTGCTCACCTCATCAAAGCCTGCTCGGCGGAAGCTCCGGAACCCCGCCTCGACGAACGCAAGAGCGTCGGGGGTGTGGGGAGGGAACTGATTGATGAGGCGGGCGGCGTTGGGATGAAGCAGTCCGACCTCGCGCACCGACCGCATGATGTGGCGGATCGCGTCCCGCCAGTGCGCGTCCTCTGGAGGGGTGTCCACCTCCGCGAGGAGCAGTTGGGCCACGCCATCCAGCAGCGCCTCGCGATCAGGGAAGTAGGTGTACAGACCCATGGGGGAGACGCCGAGCTCCTGCGCGAGTCGGCGCATCGTGAGCGCCTCGAGACCCTCCGCGTCAATGACGGCGAGGGCGGCTTGGGCGATGGTCCGCTGTGACAGTTTGGGGGCCATGCTTCTCCTCCCACTCAGCGGCGTACGGCGTACGCGCAAGCATAGATGCAGTACACGGTCATGGGGTGCCCGTCCATGAGCGACTCGTGAGGACCAGCAGGTAACCGTCGGGATCGGCGAAGGTCACGCCTCCCTGGTCCCACCAGTCATTGCGCGATGGCGTGCGGACCCCGCCAGCGGCTTCGATGCGTGCGAGAAGTTCGGGGTCGAGGGGCTCGTTGGTGGGGCGGGCGATTCGCAGGTGAGCAGCGTCAAGCGAGGTCATTCTTGCCTTTCCTGCCAGGGTCGGTGTGGGCACCGTGGGGCGAGCGCAGTCTGAGAGTGGGGAACGCGATCAGCGCGACGGCCATCGCGACTGCCGCCGACGCAGCCGCCGCGAAGTGAGCCGCGTGGAGACCAGCCTCGGCGGCCGCGACCTGGGTGCCGCCAGCGTCGGCGATTCTTCCCCTGGCCATGGCATCGACCGCACCGAACACGGCAATGCCTATTGCGCCACCGAGCTGGGCGGTCGCCGACGCGAGTCCGGAGCTCACGCCCGCGTCCCTCGCGCGCATTCCGTCGGCTATGACCAAGGTGGTCGGAGTGAAGCTGTAGGCCACTCCGAGCGCAGCGAGCATCAGCGCAGGGAGGACCTGCCAGACGTACGCGGACTGGGAATCCACTTGCGCGAGCAGCAGGTGAGCGGCAACGAGCGCCGCGAGACCCATGACCGCCGTGCGCTCCGGCCCAAAGCGAGTGAGGGTGCGCGGCAGCAGCAGGGTGCTCACGACGAAGCCTGCGAGGGACGTGGGCAGCATCGCCAATCCCGCCGTGGACGGGGAGAGCTGAACCACCTGCTGAAGCAGGAGGGCGACGACGGCGAAGCAGGCGATGCGCGCCGCGCCGCCAAGCATGTTGGCGACAATGCCGCCCGCAACGCGTCCCTCACCCAAGACTGACAGGGACAGCACGGGGTCGGCAGTGCGGCGCTCCACTGCGACAAAGCCCGCGAGCGCGAGCACCGCGATGACGGCCGCGACAAGAACCCGAGGCGAGGCGATCCCGCTGGTGGGAGCGCTGAGGACCGCGCTCGCGGCAGCCACTACGGCCGCCGTCAGCAGTCCCGCGCCGAGTCCGTCAAAGGGGCGGCGCTCGTGCTTCTCGTCGGCCGGCAGCAGCGACCGGCCCGTGAGGAGGATGGCCACGGCCACAATCGCCGTCATCGCCATCGCACTGCGCCAGCCGAGGTTGCCGGTCATCAGCCCACCCACGCTGACACCGAGCGCGCCGCCGGCGGTCGACGCCGCACCCCACCAGCTCATGGCCCGCGCTCGCGTGGCTCCCGTGAAGCTTGCGAGGATCACCGACATCGCAGCGGGACTGAGCATCGCGGAGCCGACGCCCTGGAGGACGCGAGCCGCGATGAGCACCGCCTCTGATGGGGCCACCGCGCCAAGGAGGGAACCTGCCGTGAGCGTCGCGGCGCCCACCATGAACATGCGGCGGCGTCCGAAGATGTCAGCGGCCCGCCCAGAGATGAGCAGCAGACCCCCGAACGCCAAGAAGTAGGCATTGAGCACCCATGCGGTGCCGGTGGCGTCGAGGCCGTACTCGGACGTGATCGATGGCAGCGCCACATTGAGGATGCTCGAATCGAGCATCACGACGAGCTGGGCGGCAACGAGCGTTGGCACGAGCAGCGCGCGGTTGCGATCAGACATACGCGACCTCTTGAAGATGGCGACGGTATGCCGGGGGCTCCCACGACGCGACCACCTTGGTGTTCAGTATCGCTCCAAGGTGCTCATAGAAGCGGTGCGCATTGCGGTTGTCGAGCCGGGCTCCCCAGGTGACGAGCAGATTCTCTCTGTCTGCCAAGCGTGCCACGGCGGCCATGAGCTGGCTGCCGATCCCACGGTCGCGGTGGCCGTCGCGGACGTAGAGGTCATCAAGACCGAGGATCTCTCGGCCGCTCCACAAGTGCAGGCGTCGAACGGTCGATGCGAAGCCCACGGGCTCGCCGTCTTCCTCGGCAACGAGCACTGCGACCTCGGGCAGGGACAGAAGAGTGGTCCACGTCTCCGCGGTGGCATCCACATGCTCGAGGGAGTTTTCGATGGCCGCGAGTTCGCGGACCATGACATCGAGCGCGGCGGCGTCGCGGGCCGTGGCGGGGCGAATGGCGATCATGAGCGGTCCTTACGTTGTCGATATGTTCGCGTACGGCGTACGGATACGACGTACATAATGCACCGTACAACGTACGGCGTCAAGAGATTGGCGTGATCGGCGCCGAGCTCGCGAACGGTTCCACGCGGCGGAACTGGCCGGAGAAACAGAAAACCCCCGCCGCAGCAGGGGATTTCAGTGGCGGTGACGGTGGGATTTGAACCCACGGTGGAGTTGCCCCCACACACGCTTTCGAGGCGTGCTCCTTAGGCCGCTCGGACACGTCACCGCGGACGACAATACCCGCTCGCAAGGGCCCCCTCCAAACGCGAGCCCTCTCGCCGACCGCCTGCTTACCACTTGGTAGGGAAATGACCTATCATGGCGGGAGTCACTCGTTGCAAAGGAGCATCATGTCCACCGAGCCGTACCGCGACCCGTCCCTGCCCGTCGAGGAGCGCGTCGCAGACCTGTTGAGCCGCATGACTCTCGAGGAGAAGGCCGGTCAGCTCACGCAGTACTTCCACTTCGGCTCGATGTTCGGTGACGCGCCGCCGGAGGGCGAGCAGATGTTCACGAGCATCCGCGTGCCCCAGGTTGTCGAGGCGGAGGTCGCGGCCGGCCGCGCAGGCTCCGTCCTGTTTGTGCGCGACGTCCACAGCGCCAACCGCATCCAGCGTCTCGCCGTCGAGAACACCCGTCTTGGCATTCCGCTGATCTTCGGCTTTGACGTCATTCACGGCATGCGCACGATCTTCCCCGCGCCCATTGGCCTCGCCGCCACGTGGGACCCGGAGACCATCGCGGCGGCTCAGGCCGTCGCCGCGCGCGAGGCTCGCGCCCACGGCATCCACTGGACCTTCGCTCCCATGGTCGACATCGCCCGTGACCCCCGATGGGGCCGCATCTTCGAGGGCTCCGGCGAGGACCCCTACCTCGGCTCCGCGGTCGCGGCAGCACAGGTGCGCGGCTTCCAGGGCGACCTTGGCAACGAGAGCATCATCGCCGGCCCCAAGCACTTCGCGGGCTACGGCGCGGCTGTGGGCGGCCGTGACTATGAAGAGGCGGAGATCTCCGACTCCGAGCTGTGGAACGTCTACCTCCCGCCGTTCAAGGCCGCAATCGACGCGGGCGCCGGCAACATCATGAGCGCCTACATGGAGCTCAATGGCGTCCCCGCCACCGGCAACAAGTGGCTCCTCACGGACGTCCTGCGCAAGGCCTGGGGCTTCGACGGCTGGGTCGTCTCCGACGCCAACGCCGTCTTCTCGCTCGAGGCCCAGCACTTCGCTCGGGACCAGAAGGACGCCGGCGTGCGCGCGCTCACCGCGGGGCTCGACATGGAGATGACCATGTTCGAGCCCGCGTACAGCCACCTGCCCGACGCTGTGGCTGAGGGCCGCTTGGACGTCGCCGAGATCGACGCTGCAGTGGGGCGCATCCTCACGGCCAAGTTCCGCCTTGGACTGTTCGAGAACCCCTACACGGACGAGTCGATCGGGACTGAGGTGCTCGGCGCGCCCCAGCACGGCGAGGTCGCCCGTCGTGCCGCGGAGCACTCCCTCGTGCTGCTCAAGAACGACGGCGTGCTGCCCCTGAATCGCACCGCCATCAAGAAGGTGGCCGTCATCGGTCAGCTCGCGGCAAGCAAGCGCGACACTCTCGGCTCGTGGTCCTTCGACCACGTGACCGAAGACACGGTGACCGTTCTCGAGGCCCTCAGCCAGGCCGTCGGCCCGGATGTTGAGGTCGCCTTTGCCCCCGGCGCGAGCATCCCCGAGAAGATCAACAAGTCCTTCTTCGACGCCGACACCAAGCCCGAGGACATGACGCCCGCGGACTACGACGACAAGGCCGAGACCGCCAAGGCCGTCGCGCTCGCGGCGGAGTCCGACGTCACCGTGGTGGTGGTCGGCGAGCGCGTCACCCAGTCCGGAGAGTTTGCTTCCCGCTCATCGCTTGAGGTGCCCCCGGCGCAGGTCGCCCAGCTCGAGCAGATCGCCGCGACCGGCACCAAGATCGTGCTGCTCGTCATGAGCGCGCGTCCGCTGGACCTGCGCTGGGCAAGCGAGAACGTCAGCGCGATCCTCGACATCTGGCACCCCGGCACGCGCGGAGGTGAGGCCGTGGCGTCGGTCCTGCTTGGCGAGGCGAGCCCCGCGGGCCGCCTGCCGTTCTCGTGGCCGCGCCACGTGGGGCAGCTTCCCATGTACTACTCGCACCTCACGACCTTCCAGCCCGACGGTGCCGCGACGCGCTACTGGGACGACAACACCACACCGCTGTACCCCTTCGGCTACGGACTGTCGTACGCGACCTTCGAGTACGCGAACGTGCGGCTGTCCCGCGAGTCGATCGCGGTGGGCGAGAAGGTCACGGTGTCCGTTGACGTCACGAACACCTCGCGCATCGAGGCCGACGAGGTGGTGCAGCTGTACATCCACCAGCGGTTTGGGTCTGCTGCGCGGCCCGTGCGTGAGCTCAAGGGCTTCCGCCGCGTGGAGTTCGCGCCGGGTGAGACGCAGACCGTCGAGTTCGAGCTGGGGCCGGAGGAGCTGAAGTACTGGAGCGCCGCGCACCGCGACTGGGTGCAGGAGGTGTCGGAGTTCGACGTGTGGGTTGGCGGCGACTCGACTGCTTCTCTGGGTACGGTGCTGACCGTCACGGAGTAGCTGCGCGTTCCCCTCTTGCGAGGGGGCGCCGTAATGGGACATGAGGTCCGGGTTTCAGCGGTTGCGGCTCCGTAATGGGACATGGGGTTCGCTCGGGTCCTGCGCGCGCCCGGCCGAGCACACCGCGCCCACCGGGCCCCGCGCCTCACCGGAACCGCGCCCACCGGACCCCGCACTAGACCCGCGCGGTCCGGCACCGAACCTCATGTCCCATTACAAGACAAGGATCCCGAAAACCCGGACCTCATGTCCCATTAGCGCGCCATGGCGCTAGCGGCGCTGCTCGAAGAACTCCCTGAGCACCGCCGCGCACTCCTCTGCTTGCACCCCGGAGATCACCTCCACCTTGGAGCCGATTCGCGCATCCCGCACAACATCCCACTGCGAGCCCGTCGCGCCCGCCTTCTCATCCCACGCGCCAATGACGAGGCGCGGCACCCGCGCGGCAAGCACCGCGCCGGCACACATAAGGCACGGCTCAAGCGTCACCACGAGCGTGCAGTCGTCGAGTCTCCAGCGGCCCGACGCTGCGGCGGCTTCGCGCAGCGCGATCACCTCCGCATGGGCGGTGGGATCGTGGGAGAGTTCGCGCCGATTGTGGCCCTCGCCGATGATCTGGCCAGCCGCGTCCAGCACCACCGCGCCCACCGGCACATCGCCTGCTGCCGCCGCCGCGGAGGCGAGTTCGAGCGCTCGGCCCATCGCAGCGTCGTACCGGCTCACGGAACCAGGCTAGCGGGGGTCCAAAGCGCGGTACGTTGGGGGCATGGAGCTGCACGTCGCCGATCACCCGCTCATCCGCCACAAGGTCACGGTGCTCCGTGACAAGAACACCCCGTCGCCCACGTTCCGGCTGCTGGTCGACGAGCTCGTGACGCTGCTGTCCTATGAGGCGACGCGCAATGTGCGTGTTGAGCAGCGAGAGGTCGAGACCCCACTGACCACGACGGTGGGCACGCAGCTCGCTCACCCCGCGCCGCTCATCGTGCCGATTCTGCGCGCCGGCCTGGGAATGCTCGACGGCATGACGCGAGTGCTCCCCATCGCGGAGGTGGGCTTCCTTGGCCTCATGCGCGATGAGCAGACGCTTGAGACCATCACCTACGCGAACCGCCTCCCGGAGCGACTCGACGGCCGCCAAGTGTTCATCCTGGATCCGATGCTCGCGACGGGCGGCTCGCTTGTGTCCGCGATCAACTACGTCCTCGAGCGCGGCGCCACTGACGTGACGTGCGTGTGCCTGCTCGCGGCGCCGGAGGGCATCGAGCACGTGAAGCAGTCCGTAGGCGAGCGTGCGGACGTCTCCGTGGTTGTCGCGTGCGTCGACGAGAAGCTCAATGAGGTCGGCTACATCGTTCCCGGCCTTGGGGACGCTGGCGACCGGCTCTACGGGCTCGTCTGAGCGAGAGCCGGGGTAGCGTCGACCCATGGCCTTCGCCCCCTGGAGGCTGCCCCTTCCCGTCCTGCCCGACGCTGTGGCTGGGTTCCATGTCAGACCCTCCTGAGACCATGGTCAGGTGGGAGTGAAAGGCGGCGGCGAAGTGTTCAACAGAAAGACAGTCAGGGTGTGGACGACACGCCGCGTCATCCACAACGCATACACAGAGTTATACACAGGACCACAACATCTAGGGGCGACTTCGAGAAACACCCCCTATATCTAGTTGCACATCGATGTAATTTGCATTAGGTTCGGGACTACGCCTCGAGTTGACGACGATGTGGCCCGTGGGAGGGCCTCGCCGCCGCCAAGAGCGCCGCAAATCGACGTCAGTACAAGGGCCAAAGGCCCTCAGATCACACAAGGGGAGCGCTGTGACGATCACCGAAAACACCGCAAGCGAGTCCGAGGCGCCAGCCATCACGGCAGGCATTCGCACTGGCATTCACGTCACCAAGCGCGATGGCACGCGCGAGCCCTACAACGCCGACCGCATCAACAAGGCGATCGAGCGCGCTGCCCAGGGGCTGCCGGACCACATCTCGATGACGACCCAGGTCGCCACCGAGCTCGCCATCACGCTCTTCGACGGCATCACCACCGAGCAGCTCGACGAGGCCGCGATCGGCGTGGCAGTGCAGAACGTCAAGGACGACCCCAACTTCGACGTCATCGCCGCCCGCCTGCTGCGCAAGGTCATCTACAAGCGCGTGCTTGGCGGCTACGAGTCCGAGCTTGAGCTGGCGCTCCTCCACCAGGCTCGCTTCCCCGGCTACATCCGTGACGCGGTCGAGGAGGGTCTGCTCGACACTCGGCTCGAGACCAACTTCGACCTCGACGCGCTTGCGGCAGCGCTCGACCACACTCGTGACGACCTGCTGAAGTACATCGGCACCGTGACCATGCGCAACCGCTACATGATCACCGACCGCCACGGAAAGGCTCTCGAGGTCCCCCAGTACTTCTGGATGCGCGTGTCCATGGGTCTCGCCCTCAACGAGGCGAACCCCACCGAGATGGCGCTTAAGTTCTACGACAAGATCTCCAAGCTCGACTACCTGCCCGCAGGTTCCACGCTCGTCAACGCCGGCACGTCCTACCCCCAGCTGTCGAACTGCTTCGTCATGCAGATGGAGGACGACATCGAGCACATCGCGAAGAGCGTCCGCGACGTCATGTGGCTCACCAAGGGCACCGGCGGCATCGGCCTGTCCGTGACCAAGCTGCGCTCCGAGGGCTCGCCCATCAAGTCCAACAACACCACCTCCACGGGCCCCATCCCGTTCATGCACACCATCGACTCCACGCTGCGCGCGGTGTCCCGCGGTGGCAAGAAGTTCGGCGCGCTGTGCTTCTACATGGAGAACTGGCACATGGACTTCGCGCAGTTCCTCGACCTGCGCCAGAACTCCGGTGACCCCTACCGTCGCACTCGCACCGCGAACACCGCGGTGTGGATCTCCGACGAGTTCATGAAGCGCGTCAACAACGACGACGACTGGTACCTGTTCGACCCCGCTGAGACCCCCGACCTCGTCGAGCTCACCGGCTCCGCCTTCTCCAAGCGCTACGCCGAGTACATCGCGCTCGCGGAGGCCGGCAAGATGCGCACCTTCAAGAAGATGAAGGCTCGCGAGCAGTACAAGTCGATCCTCATCATGCTGCAGACCACGTCGCACCCGTGGCTCACCTGGAAGGACACGATCAACAACCGTGCCCTCAACACCAACACGGGCACGATCCACCTGAGCAACCTGTGCACCGAGATCTGCCTGCCGCAGGACCGCGAGAACATCGCCGTCTGCAACCTGGCATCGGTCAACCTCTCGACGCACCTTGTCGACGGCAAGATCGACTGGGATCGCATGAAGGAGTCGACTCGCCTCGCCGTGCGCCAGCTCGACAACCTCGTCGACATCACGCTGTCCTCGGTTCCCGAGTCGGAGTTCGCGAACCGCGAGAACCGTGCGATCGGCCTTGGCGTCATGGGCTTCACCGACCTCACCGAGCGCCTGGGCCTCGCCTACGAGTCGGAGGAGGCCTACGAGCTCATCGACGAGATCGTCGAGTTCGTCTCGTACCACGCGATCGACGCCTCCGCCGATCTCGCTCGTGAGCGCGGCTCGTACAACAACTTCGAGGGCTCCGGCTGGTCGCAGGGCAAGGTGCCGTTCGACACCATCGCGGAGGCAGAGGCCGACCGCGGCGTGCCGATCACGGTCGACCGCACCGTGCGCCAGGACTGGGACACGCTGCGTGAGAAGGTCAAGGGCGGCATCCGCAACGCGACCCTCATGGCCGTCGCGCCCACCGCGTCCATCGGTCTCGTCGCCGGCACCACGCCCGGCTTCGACCCGCAGTTCTCGCAGATCTTCAGCCGCGCCACCTCGTCTGGCAAGTTCCTTGAGGTCAACCGCAACCTCGTCAAGGACCTGCAGGACCTGGGCCTGTGGGAGCAGGTGAAGGACGACCTTCTCGCCGCTCAGGGTGACCTGTCGCAGATCGACGAGGTTCCCCAGCACCTCAAGGACGTCTACAAGACCTCGTTCCAGCTGTCGCCGTACGCGTTCATCGAGGTCGCTGCCCGCGCCCAGAAGTGGATCGACCAGGCGATCAGCCGCAACATCTACCTCGAGGACCGCGACATCGACAACATGATGGCGCTGTATTCCGCGGCGTGGGAGCGTGGCGTGAAGACCACCTACTACCTCCACATGAAGCCCCGCCACACCGCCGAGCAGTCGACGGTTCGCGTCAACAAGGCAGAGCGCCTCGCCACCACCGGCTCCGCAGCCGGCGCCGGTCAGGTCGCCAAGTCCTCCGGTGGCGCACCCGCGAAGCGCGGCTTCGGTGGATTCGGTGGAGCTAAGAAGGCCTCCGCTGACTCCGCGGCCCCCACGGCCGAGGCGCCAGAGGCCAAGGTCGAGGCACCGGCGGCTCCTGCCAAGAAGGGCTTCGGCGCTGCCAAGGCCGAGGCCCCTGCCGCCAAGGCCGAGGCCCCCGCAGCTGCTCCCGCCACCGCCCCCGCGTCGGTGCTGAACGCAGTCGCCGCCACGGCCTTCGCCACGGCTCCCGCGAGCCAGCCCGAGGTGCCGCCGGCCGCCCTGCCTGAGGAGGAGCCTGCGGCAGAGCCGGCCACAGCGTCGGCCACCGAAGAGGAAGCCAACGCGGCAGCCGCCGTCCCCGAGGGCGCGACCTCGCTCGAGGTGCTCGGCAACGTGGTGAGCCTTGGCGACGACACGGAGGTCATCGGAGGCGTCGCATGCCCCGTTGACCCCATGGAGCGCCTCCAGTGCGAGTCCTGCCAGTAGCGGCCCGCTGAAACAAGGAGACTGAAAAATGGGAATTCTGGGAACGGGCATTCAGGACGGACTGCTGCTGAAGCCCATCACGTACCCGTGGGCATACGACCTGTACAACCAGGCCGTCGCCAACACGTGGTTCCCCAACGAGATCCAGCTCGGTGAAGACCTCGCGGACTTCAAGAAGATGACGGACGAAGAGAAGCACGCCGTCACCTACCTGATGTCCTACTTCAACCCCAACGAGCTGCTCGTCAACAAGGCACTCGCATTCGGTGTCTACCCCTACATCAACGCACCCGAGGCACACTTGTACCTCGCGAAGCAGATGTGGGAAGAGGCCAACCACTGCATGTCGTTCGAGTACGTGCTCGAGACCTTCCCCATCGACCGTGAGGCCGCGTACGAGTCCCACGTCGAGGTGCCCTCGATGGCCGCGAAGGAAGAGTTCGAGGTCAAGTTCATCAAGCGCATGACCGAGGACACCCTCGACATCACGACGACCGAAGGCAAGAAGGACTTCATCCGGAACCTCATCGCCTACAACATCATCCTTGAGGGCATCTGGTTCTACTCCGGCTTCATGGTCGCGCTGAGCTTCCGTCAGCGGAACCTGCTGCGCAACTTCGGATCGCTCATGGACTGGATCATTCGTGACGAGTCCCTGCACCTGCAGTTCGGCATCAACCTCATCCTCACGGTCCTCGAAGAGAACGAAGACCTCCAGGACCCCGAGTTCGCCGAAGAGATCCGCCAGATGATCCTCCACGCCGTCGACATGGAAGAGCAGTACAACCGCGACCTGCTCCCCACCGGCATCCTTGGCCTCAACGCCGACTACGTGAACCAGTACGTCAAGTACCTCGCGGACCGTCGACTCGAGGAGCTCGGCTTCGAGGCGCACTACAACGTGTCGAACCCGGCGAAGTGGATGGCGGCGGCGAACGACACGCTGCAGCTCGTGAACTTCTTCGAGGCGACGAACACGTCGTACGAGGTGAACGCGCAGGCTACGAAGAACTGAGTGTTCGCCGGGGCTTCGGCCCTGGTGTGGCGGGCTGTGGCCCCCACCCATCCTTCGGGCGGTCAGGCTTGATCCCTGCGGATGGACGGGGGCCGCAGCCTTTTCTCTGTATGGGATCCCCAGCTCGCGCTCCACGCCCGCCATGAGCGCCGTAATGGGACATGAGGTCCGCGTTTTCGGGATTCGTGCTCCGTAATGGGACATGAGGTCCGCCGGGAGCGCGACCGGTCCGCCGGGCCAGGCGTGCGGGGGCTCGATACGCCGCGAAAAGTTCTTGGGCGCCGGAATGACCTACCGGGCGGTAACGTTGTGTACGTCGCAGGGAAGCCGTGAACCCCTGCCGGCAATGGCGCCGCCTCCCACGAAATCGCACCACTTACGAGGAAACAAGCGCGCATGTCTGCCACCACCGTCCCGACCCAAGAGGTCGAGTCCGCTCCCGTCGCACCCTCGCGCGGTGACGCCTTCACGACCTGGCAGCGGCTGAAGTACATCATCATCCTTGGCGCGCTGTCCGCGCTCGGTCCGTTCACGATCGACCTCTACCTGCCCGCCTTCCCCACGGTCGCGGCAGACCTCAACGCATCCGACGCGGCCATCCAGATCACCCTCACCGCGACCCTCATCGGCTTCGCGCTGGGCCAGCTCGTGGTGGGACCGCTCGCCGACGCATTCGGCAGGCGTCGCCCGCTCATCATCGCGACGGCAGTCCACGTCATCGCGTCGTTCGCGGTGGCCTTCGCACCCACGGTCGAGCTCGTCACGGTGGGCCGCGTCTTCCAGGGCATCGGCGCCGCGGGCTCCGGCGTGGTGGCGATGGCGATCGTCCGCGACCTGTTCAGCGGTCAGCGCCTCATTCGCATGCTGTCGCGACTCGCGCTCGTGTGGGGTCTCGCTCCGGTCCTCGCGCCGGTGCTCGGCTCGCAGTTGCTGCGCATCGTCGAGTGGCGCGGCATCTTCATCTTCCTCGCGGGCTACGGCATTGTCATGACGGTCGTCTCCGCGTTCGTCATGATCGAGACGCTTCCCGCTGAGCGTCGCGGGGTCTTCTCCTCCAAGGCGGTGGCCCGACGCTACAAGCACCTGGTCCGCGACGGCGCCTTCGTGGGGGCGACCCTCTTGGGTTCGATGATCTTCACCGCGCTGTTCAGTTACCTGTCGTCCAGCTCGTTCGTGCTGCAGGACATCTTCGGTCTGAGCGCCCAGGAGTACGGGATCGCGTTCGGTGCGAACTCGCTGGGCCTGGTCGCGGCGACGCAGATCTCGGCTCGCCTGATGCGTCGCTTCGCCCCGAAGACGGTCGCGACTGCTGGCGTGCTCATCATGACCGCCGGTGCGCTGTCGCTGCTTGCCGCTGGCATCTTCGACGGCAACATCTGGTGGGTGCTCGCTTCGCTGTTCGTGGTGGTGTCGCCGCTCGGCATCATCATGCCGACGGTGCAGGTGACCGCACTGCAGAACCACGCGGACGAGGCTGGCACGGCGGCCTCGCTCATCGGCGCGATGAACTCCCTCATCCCGGGCCTTGTGACGCCGCTCATCGGCGTGCTCGGCTCGTCGGTGCTGAACATGGCGTACGTCATGCTCGGCGCCCTCGTGATCGCGCACCTCGCCTTGTGGTTCATCGTGCGCCCGCGCTCGCAGTCAACGGTCGTCTCCTAAGGTTGCCGCCGCCTCACGCCGACCGTAGCGTGAGGCCATGGGCCGCACGGTGGTGTTCACCGTTCCGCTCGAGGGCGACGACGCGGTCACCATCGAGCGTGCTGAGGCGCGCGAACCACCCCGCAGACCCTTTCTCGAGGCGCTTCGCGGGCTGCTCCGCGACCGGCATTGGTGGCTGGCAGCTGCGCTGTCGCTCGCGCTGCCCGCGCTCGCGGCGGCGCTCACGTGGATGATCACGGGCGGCGCCTGGGTGACCACCGCCTACCTGGTGGCCGCAGGAGCGGTGATCCCAGCGTCGGCAGGTTGGGCGGCAGCGACCCGTCCCCACGGCAACTGGGACGAACGCGTCGCCGGTTGGGCGATTGCCGGACTTGCGGGCGCCGCCCTCGCCATGTGCGTGCTGCCGGGCGCCTGGCTCGCTTCCCGCAGCGAACCAGGCGATTTTCTGGGCCCGACGCTGTCGACCGTCGCCCTGATCGGGACGGCCGGTGCGTGGCTGGGTATGGCGATGGGGCGCAGGGTCAAGGCGGTGCTGGTTGTGCTGGCGATCGCGGTGGTGCCGCTTGGCATGTTCGCGGCTTTCCTGCCCACGACGAGCGTTGCGGAGGAGATCGAGTACTACGAGTTCGTGGCGGGCTCTGAGGTGCGGTTCGGCGTGCGTCAGCCGACCTTCATGTGCGGTGTGCAGGTCGTTGAAGTGACGCGCAGGCACACAGAGAACATCACGTGGATGGCGTGGGGAAGCCCCATGACGTGGGTCATGGACGCGGCAGTGCTCAGCGGCGAAGAGTTCCTGTCAGCTGAGCCGGGATCGCGCGCGCAGGCGCATGCGTGGATGCGATCCACCCAGGCGGGGCCCGATGCCTTCGCCGGCCACTGCTTCCAGCCCACGAGCCTCGCGACGCCAACCGCGCTTAAGCAGGCCCGCTACGAGCGAAACCCGTCGCAGGGGGTTCAGTTGGCCGCAGCGTCGGCCATTCTTGCCGCGGGATTCGCGTTCGTCGGCGCCGTCAGGAGTCGGAGGTGACCATGACGGTGAGCGAGCCCACGAGGTAGTTGTCGCCGGTGCTCGTCGCCGTGATGGTGTGCAGGCCAGAGCCCACGGTCTTGGGCACGAACGCCTTGGCATCGACGCCAAGGGTGTTCGCCCACTTGCCGCCGAAGGCGGTGGAGTCCGCGGCGTTGTTGGCGCTCGCGGCGAAGGTCCCGGAGCCGTTCCAGCCGCAAGGCGTGAGGTTGATGCCGTCGAGCCTGGCGACGTCGCCGGCAGTGCCGCGGTCGCCCTCCCAAGCCGTCCAGCCGACCGTCACGGTGCTCGCGTCGTTGGCGTAGAAGGAGAAGTCCGCGGGCGTTGCGGCGCTGATCCACTGGCTGCCCGCGAAGAGAGCGGTGCGGGACACGGGAAGCGTCTCGAGTTCGTAGATCACGGTGATCGTGAAGCCGCCGTAGTACGTCGGATCCCTGTCGTTCTGCTGTGCGGCGACGGCGATGTCGGCGAGCGCGTACTCGCCGTTGCCCGCGGTCGCGACCTGCTTCGTGATGTCCTTGCGCGCCTGGTAGTAGGTGCGGCCATCGATGGGCGTGTAGTCGACGTCGTCAGCGGTGATGGTGACGTACTCGCCGCCTGGCACGCGCAGCTTGGCGAGCTCGGCGTCCTTGGACCAGGTGTCCGTGCCTCCGCGGTTCGAGGACCACTCGAGCAGCGCGTACTTCACGACTGCGCCCTTGGGCAGGAAGTTCTCGCTGAGGTTGGTCGCCGCGGAGTTCGCCACGCCGCCGGCCTCGTTGAGTTCGCGCATGGCCTGACCGTTGTTGTTCCACTCGTTGCGGTCGCCGTTGTCCGTGACCATCATCACGGTGCGGCATGCCTGGCTCGTGGTGTTGCAGCCCATAAGCGTCGCGCCCACCTGGGTCGCTGCGAAGCGTCCCGTCGCGGCGAAGACGCCCTTGAGGTCCTCGTCGTTGTCCGTGATGCCAGTGCGCACCTTGTACGTGCTGGTGACCTCCCCGGCCTTCGCGGTGAACTCCGTCCACGCGTCGTCGCCGATGTAGGTGAAGCTCGTGATGGGCGCAAGGTCGAGCTCAAGCTTGCCCGTCTCGCCCGCGGGAAGCACATCGAGGGTGCAGCTCGCCACTGTGCGGCTCGCGTCGAGGCTGCACTCCCAGTCGTCAGCCGTGAAGCTCGCGGAGGCGGCGAAGCTCAGGTATTGGCCCAAGCGGGTCGCGGGGGCGAGGCTCAGTCCCGCGCCGCCAGCGCCGGGCGTGGCGAAGGTCAGGCCGTCGGG
>Ga0207415_1000436_pt1 | contig 30173 bp, 28 predicted proteins | sample Passage237A_FD_187369 | JGI IMG/M metagenome (GOLD analysis project Ga0207415, IMG submission 187369) | Cellulose adapted compost microbial communities from Newby Island Compost Facility, Milpitas, CA, USA - Passage2 37A (SPAdes) (version 3) ... | reverse complement strand
ATCGAGCACCAGGCGGCCCACGTTCTCAGGGAACAGCTGCGCGTAGGTGGCGCCCAGTTTGGTGCCGTAGGAGAAGCCCAGGTAGTTGAGCTTCTCGTCGCCAACGAGGGCGCGAATGAGGTCCATGTCGCGCGCCACGGAAGGCGTGTCGATGTTCTCGATGAGGCGGCCCGTGTTGGCCTCGCACACCTTGGCGAACTCGACGTTGCGCTGGTTGGCGGCGTCCACATCCTCCTGGGTGTCGAGCGGCCAATCGGTGACGATGTACGTGTCCACGACGTCCTTGTCGCCGCAGTTGACGGGCGAGGACTCGCCCACGCCGCGCGGGTCGAACCCAATGATGTCGTACGCCTCAAGCAGCTCGTCTCCCGCGATCGCGCCAAAGTACTCGGCGAGATCCAGGCCAGAGCCGCCCGGCCCGCCCGGGTTGAGCAGCAGCGACCCCTGCTTGTCGCCCTCAGCCGGGATCTTGTTGAGCTTGAGGTCGATGGTCTCTCCGCCAGGGTTGCCCCAGTCGAGCGGCACCTGGATGGTCGCGCACTCAAGCTCGCCGCAGGTCTCCCACTGGATCTCCTGCTCGTAAATGTCGCCGCCGGGCGCATTGGTGGGCACCCCCGACGGCACAGCGGTGGGGGTCACCTGGTTGCGATCGGGCACGCAAGCGGACAGCACCATAACAAGGGCCGACGCTGCGGCAAGGGACATCGCGACGCGAGAGCGAATCATGGGGCAACCCTAGTTCACCGACGTGCGGCGCCGGCAGAGCGTCCTGCGTCCAACGGGCGCAGGGCAAGAGTCATCGCTTCGATGGCAAGAAGCGGCGCCACATTGCCGGCGAGGCGAATGCGGGCCTCGCCCAAGGCGTCGAGGCAGCGCACCGTGTCAGCCAAGGTGCTGCGCGCGGCGAGCTCCTCGATGTGGCCGCGGTGGGACTCGTTGACGAGGTGAACGTCGGCGCCCACCTGCACGCACGCCACGTCGCGGTACAGGCTCATGAGGTCGAGGATGGCGCGGTCGAGCACGTCGCGCTTCATGCGCGTGGCCCGACGCTTCTGGTCCTCTTCGAGCTGCTTGACCTGGGCGCGGAGCGCGGGAGGGAGCCTGCCGCCTTCGTCGGCTCCGAGCATCGCCATGAGTTCGGCGCGCTCTGCGCCGTCACGTTCTTCGGACACCGCCTTGGCGTCATCCTCCGCCACCTGGACCAGGTCGGCGGCGGCCAGCACCGCATCGCCCACTCCGCGGATCTCGGTCGCGAGCGCGAGCACCTGGGAGCGGCGAGCCCGGGCCTGGGGGTCGCGCGCCAATCGCCTGGCTACTCCGATGTGCGACTGGGCGGCGCGCGCCGCCTCGAGTGCCAAGTCTTCCGGCACCCCGTCGATCTCGACGAGCAGCTGAGCCACAGCGTCGGCCGTTGGCGTCACGAGCGAGACAACCCGGCAGCGAGAACGGATGGTGACCGCGACGTCCTGCGATGACGGCGCGCACAGCAGCCACACGGTCCGCGGCGGCGGCTCCTCAATGGACTTGAGGAGCACATTGGAGGTGCGCTCGGTCATGCGGTCGGCGTCTTCGATGATGATGACGCGCCAGCGGCCGTTGCTTGGCGCCTGCTGCGCCACGGAGATGAGGTCTCGCACCTCGTCGATGGAGATGGTGACCTTCTCTGTGGCGACTCGCTTGACGTCGGGGTGGGTGCCGGCGCGCACCTGCGCGCACGATGCGCACTGGCCGCAGCCGCCCTTTTCACACTGCAGGGCCGCGGCGAAGGCGCGCGCCGCATTGGAGCGACCGGAGCCAGGAGGACCGGTCACGAGCCACGCATGGGTCATCGCCGTGGGATCGCCCACGGCGGCCTTGAGCGCAGTGAGGGCCCGCTCCTGGCCTACGACGTCGTCCCACACGCTCACGGCAGCACCTTCTCTACGGCGGCGAGCACATCTGCGGCGACCTCGTCGATGGAGCGGGCGGCGTCGATGACCGCGTAGCGCTCCGGGGCACGGGCCGCGAGCGCGAGGTAGCCCTGGCGCATCTCCTCAGCGTGCTGGACGGTCTCCCGCTCCAGTCGGTCGAGGTCCCCCGCGAGCCGGTCAGCAGTGGGCTCCATGTCGAGCAGCACGGTGAGGTCAGGGATGGCGCCTTCTGTGGCCCACAGCGAGATGCGTTCGACCTCGTCGCCAAGGCCGCGAGCTCCACCCTGATACACGATCGACGAATCCAGGTAGCGGTCCTGCAGCACCACGGCACCGCGCTCCAGCGCGGGCCGCACCACTGAATAGATGTGGTGTGCGCGATCGGCGGCGAACAGGAGCGCCTCGGCGCGCGGAGCAACATGGTCGCCGTGCATCACTGCGGCGCGAAGCTGGACCCCAAGTTCGGTGCCGCCGGGTTCTCTGGTGACCACAACGTCGGCCCCACGCTCGCGCAGTGCGCTCTCAAGGCGAGCGATCTGCGTGGTCTTGCCCACGCCGTCGCCGCCTTCGAAGACCACCCACACGCCGCTCATGCGTCCAACGCTACCGGGCTGGGCGGACACGTCAGTCGTGGATATACACAGGCGTGCCGAGCGGCAGCTGCCAGGTCTCCACCAACTCCGTGATGGCGTCGTTATTGAGGCGGATGCAGCCGTGCGAAACGTCCTTGCCGATCGAGCTGGGGTCGTTGGTGCCGTGGATGCCGATCACCGCGTCGCCGCCCTTGAAGTTGTCGAGCACGGGGCTGTAGCCGCTGAGGCCGTACGCGTAGGGTCCGTAGGCGCCCTTGGGGTTGGGCGGCGCAAGCAACTCACGGATGAAGTAGACGCCGCCGGGGGTGGGGAGCTCGTCGCGACCGGTGCCGATGGGGTACCGGCCCAGTTCCTCGCCGCCCTTGGACAGCACCAGCTCGTGGTCCTTGATGAAGACGTCGAGCTGATAGTCGGTCGCGTACAGCTGCACGTCGCGCGGCTCCACCCAGCCGGTGGTGCCATTGGGACGCACAGGCAGGTACACCTCGATGCCGTCCTTCTGAACGGTCTTGGCGAGCAGTACGAGCGGCGTCTTGTCGGGGACGGTGAGCACGTCCTTGGCCTTGAGCGTCATCACGACCTCGCCGTACGGCTTGTCGTAGACCTTCACCGAGCTGCCCTTGACGTACGCCACGGTGGACGTGAAGAGGTTGGGGTCCTCGCTGGGCGCCGGGCTGGCAGAAATAGAAGCAGTGTCCGACGGCGTGGTCACCGGAGCAGGCGAACTCGCCGTGGGCTCTGGGTCACTTGAGCAGGCAGTCATGGCGGCCAGCACCGCAAGGGCGCCGACCGCGGCCCTCAGTCCGCGAATACGCACTGGGCAAATGTACCTTGAGCGGCTATCTGAGCGACAGGGTGTGAATAGCATCTCCACCAGGCACTTCCGGACAGCGTTGTCCGGTATGTTTGTTGCGCGCGGCCGCCGCCGACACCATCACCGCGGACATCCGTGTCGAACTCGATCTGCCGCGCCAGCACCGGCAGGGTCCGATGATCTTCGAAGTGCTGGGCGTGCCGGTGAACGACGGGGTGGAGATGCCCTTTGGGCTGGCACCCGTTGACAACCCCTCCTCATGGGGCGGCGATGTGTCCATCGACATTGCCTCGGACCTCGGCACCGTCACCGTGACAGGCAACCCCTCCCCCGCTGTCTTTGAGGGGGTGTACGTGGAGATCAACCTGCACGGCGCCGAATGGGGCGAGTTCGAAGGAGTCGACGACGGCCTGTTCGTGGGCGACGTCTTTGGAAAGGTGGACCTCAAGGGCGGCGGCGCCGGCAACCGCGCCCTGGGCTCTGTGCTGAAGCTCGACGTCCCCCAGTTCCCTGCCCTGCAGACCACCGGCATCAACGGCGCCAGGTTCACCCAACGACGTCCAGCGGCAGGACGACGATGAGGGCGGCCGCGAAGGTGAATGCGGGTTCGAACAGGGCACGATCGACCTCAACCCTGGTCAGGGCCAGGTGCTCCGCTACGCGGTGATCGACGAGCCCACGCTGCAGAGTTTTCAGGCCGATGGAGCCCAGTTCAGCGCCTACTGGCTCGGCAACGACACTCGGTGGATGGGCGGGCGCGCACTGTTCGCGTCCTCCGCACCCGGCGCCGAGCCGGTCGAGGCGGAACCGGACTTCACGGGCTGACATCCGCACAGACGACAAGAGGGGCCGCGCCGATTGGCGCGGCCCCTCTTTCGCGTCCGGACTGGACTACTCCCCCGGGTACACCAGACCGATCTGCGAACGGATCTCGTCGAGCGTCTCCATGATCTCGAGGGTCTCGCTCAGCGGCAGCTCCTCAGACTCGGTGCGACCCTCGGCGACGTTGCGCGCGAGCGCGGCGGCCTCGTACTGGAAGCCGTTGTCCACGCGACCGTCGAACTCCCAACTGGTGCCGTCCTTGCGCACCAGGCGCCACGTGCTGGGTGCGTAGAACATGTCAGCGACCTCGATGCGACCCTCGGTTCCGGAGATCACTGCCTGCACCTGGGTGCGAGCCCACATCGTGGTGGTGAGCGACGCCTGCGCGGCCTTGTAATCGAAGACCATCGACACCTGACCATCGACACCGGTCTCGGTGAGCTGACCGACCGCTGTGACAGCGTCGGGCTTGCCAAGGATGTCGAAGGCGAAGGACACCGGGTAGATGCCGAGGTCGAGGAGGGCGCCGCCGGCCAGCTCAGGGCGCTGGAGGCGGGGGACGTGGGCGATGGGCTGACCGTGGTCGGCCTGGATGGTGACCACGTCGCCGATGTCGCCGCGAGCGATGGTTTCGCGCAGCGCCACGATGTGCGGCAGCCAGCGCGTCCACATGGCCTCCTGCACATAGACGCCCTTGGCGCGAGCGGCGTCGATGACCTGGCGTGCCTGCGCGGCGTTCTGCGCGAACGCCTTCTCCACGAGCACGGGCTTACCCGCCTCAATCGCGAGCAGCGCGGGGTTGTGGTGGTCGTTGTGCGTGGTGGCCACGTACACGGCGTCGACGTCGTCGCGGGCCACGAGCTCCTCGTAGGAGTCAAAGGCAAACTCGACGCCTTCCTCATCCGCGAAGGCCTGCGCCTTGCCCGGCGTGCGGGACGCCACCGCAGCCACCGTGCTTGCAGTGTGCCTGTTGACGGCCTGCGTGAACTTGTGCGCGATGCCTCCAGCGCCGAGCACGCCCCAACGAATCGCAGGGGCATTCTTGGGTTCAGGTGCGGTCATGGCTCACAGCGTAGCCGCGGGGTTCCGGTGAGGGACGCAATGACGAGACGAGTTCCGCGACGACTTGATCGCGCACCGCACGGACCACCGCACACCGGAGCCAACGGCATCGCCGAACTGCCCACAGCGTCGGCCTGCTGCTAGTGCTTGGCGCCGGGCTTCTCGTAGCCCGCCACTACTCCCCGGGGTACCGCACGCCCAACTGACGGCGCGACTCGTCGAGGATCTCCATTACCTGGAGCGTTGCGTCGAGCGGCATGATCTCGCTCTCCGTGGCGCCCGCACGCACGCAGCGGGCGACCTCGGCGACCTGGTACTGCCAGCCCAGGCGGGTCTGCTGCGTGAACGCGAGTTCGCGTCGGCCGGAGCGCACCAAGGTGAACCCCGCCGGGCCGTAGTAGTCGTGGCCAAAGTCGATGCGGCCCTCGGTGCCGGAGACGGTCGCGAGCCGCGCCGTGTCCGCGGCGAAGGATGACAAGGCGGTCCCCATTGCCCGACGCTCCGGATAGTTGAGCACGATCGTTTCCCTGAGATCCACGCCGGTTGGGGCGAGGGCGCCCAGGGCTTTGATGTCACCGGGGGCGCTGGGCGCGCCGAGCATGTCGTGGATGAAGTTGATGGGATAGACGCCGAGGTCAAGGAGTGCGCCGCCCGCGAGTTCTGGGTTGAAGTTGCGGTCGTTGGGGTCGTACTCCGGTGAGCCGCCAAAGTCCGCGCTCACGTGGACGATGTCCCCGATCGCCCCCTCCGCGATGAGGCGCCGCGCCTCGACCATGTGGGGGAGGAAGCGGGTCCACATGGCCTCCATGCAGAACACGCTCTGGCGCCGGGCGGCCTCGATGACGTCGCGCGCCTGAGCCGCGTTGCGAGTGAACGCCTTCTCCACGAGCACCGGTTTGCCTGCATTGATGGCGAGCAGCGCGTGGTCGCGGTGCAGCGCATGCGGCGTGGCGATGTAGATCGCGTCCACGTCCGGGTCATCGACCACACGCTCGTAGGCACCGTCGCCAAAGCGGACGATGGGGACGTTGTACTTCGATGCGTAGAGGTTGCCCCGGTGCGCGTCGCGCGAGGCGATCGCCTGGACCGTGGAGCGGGTGTGGCCCAGCGTGGAACGGGCGAACACGTCGGCGATCCACCCGGCGCCGATGACCCCCCAGCGCAGCGAGGGCGCGTCCATGGGGTCCTGAAGGCGGTGCGTCAGCGGACGTACGGCGGTGGCTGTCATGCGCCCTCCTTGGTGACAGAGATCCATGAGTTGTGAGCGCCGATCGGGTTGATGTGCCCTGCCCCGTCGTTCACGAACACCTTGATGTGGAAGTAGTAGACGTTCTCTGGCGCCTCACCGCTGAGTGTGCGCGTCACCTCGCGGCACTCCGCGTAGGAGTCGATCCCGCGCGTCGTGGCCGTGGCGGTGTACGTCGCGGTGCCCTTGGTCCCCGAGTACTGGATGCTGGGGCGCGACTCGAGGTGCGAAGCGACGTAGGCGATGCGGCCGTCCGGCGCGAGCACGTAGACATTGACGCTCATCACCACATACGGCGCGATAGCAGGGTCAACGTCCACACTTGCCGCGAACAGCGTGGAGCGGTAGCCCGAGCCCTTCTCCACCGCCTGGCCCTGCGTGAGCACGTGGTGCCCCTCCTTGTCGATGCTGAGCGGCCTGCCGAAGCTCATCAGCTGCCACGCCTCAGGAAACTCCTGCGTCCAGCCCGGAGCCAGATCCGCTGGGTCCGCACGGCACGCATCCTTGACGGCCGTGCCCGTATAACGCGGCGAGCCCTCACCGGGCGCCGGAACATGCACCCTCTCGCCGACGGACGTCACCACCTGCATCGACCCGTCGCTGTAGGTGAGCAGCGACTCAGAGCTGTTCACCACCTCGCGGGTTGGGGTCGCGGCCGGCGGCACGGGCGTCTCGATCAGCTTGGGAACGATGACCGACGCCGTGCCCAGCACCACGACCGCGGCGGCAGCGAGCGCTCCGGTCACGGTGCGGCGCCTCCGGACTCCGTGGGTGATCTGGGCCTGCAGCTTCGCCGTGACATCCGGAGTCGCCAGGCGGGTGCCAGCGTCCGCGCCAGCCTCGCCCGCGATCTGCTCAAGGCGGTCAAGCATGTCGCTCATCGCCGCCTCCTCACTCCGACGACGCGGATGCCCTCGTCGTCATCGGGCTCGATGTGTTCGCCAAGGAGGGGACGCAGCACCGCCGCGGCGTCGTGAAGGTAGCGCTTCACTGTGCCCGCGTTCAGCCGCATCGCCACCGCAACCTCCGGCACGGTGAGGTCGTCCCAGTACCGCAGCGCCACGGCGATCCGCTGCTGCGGGGTGAGCGACTGCAGTGCCTTCTCCACGGCGACCCGCGTCGAGATCGCGGTGACGGGCTCCAACTCAACCGACGGGGTGGCGAGGGTTGGCGCTTTGTCGCGCCAGCGTCGGGCCTTCCTGGAACGATCGATTACCAGGGTTTTCATGGCGAGCCGCACGTACTGTTCCGCCGCCGCCGGGTCGCTCAGGCGCGGCCGGCGAACGAACGTCTTGACGATCGCCTCCTGCACAAGTTCCTCCGCGTCCGATTGCGAGCCGGTGAGGATGAAGCCGTAGGCGGCAAGGCGAGGCCCAGCTGTGCGGGTCAGCCCCGCGAGCACCTCATCCAAGTCGGCCATGACTCTCCTCTTCTGGCCCCAAAACGCTGTGCTGCGCAGAAACGTTGTGGGCGAGTTTCAGAGTAGTGGCGAGGGCGTGCGGCGGGGGCGCGGTCGCGGCGGGGTCACGAGGCGCGGTCGCGGCGGGGTCGCGACCCCGCGCACCCTGCGTCCGCACGGCAAATCGAGTGCGGGACCGCGGCGCCCCGCTTACGGGAACGAGGTGAACTCTCGACCGGAAGGATTTGCCGTGCGGAAGCCGGTGGGGGACGTGATTTCGCGCCAACGCGCACGGAAGTCTGGGCGGGGATCGCGCCCCACCTGCCTCGCGACATCGAGAATCATGTTGAGTGGACTCCACACGACGTCCTCGAATGCATATCGCAGCAGGCCGCGACCCTGAAGCTGCAGCTCGCGTCCGCGTCGGCGATCTTCGCGGAACGCCTTTCGCGTGCCGTGAGGATCAAACCCATCCGCCTCAACAACCGTGCCGTCCTCGAGAACGAAGTCCGTTCGTCCCACGCGCGAGATTTCCCTCTGAGCCTGGGCCGGGAAGCCCGCAACGTCCAGGACGGCACCGGTAATCGTCTCCAGCAGCGACCCGGACAGTGCCGAGGCGCGAGCACGAAGCCATTCCCGCCGCCGCTCCGTGCCGCACACGAAGAGGCCCATATCCTCGGGGCGAATCTTGCGGTCATAGAGCGCGCCGTCGATTGCGATGAGTTGGTCCAGAGGCGCCACGCAGTCCGCCATCTGGTCAAGCGCCCCCAGCAGCGGTGTCCACAGTTGACGGGGCTTGTACGAGTCCGAGTGATGGACTGTCGCTTCCCAGTGGCCTCGAAGCCCCGGGCGCGCAAGTGACCGATTGCGCGGCACGATCAAGTGCGGCGTGGCCTGGGCCGCCAGGAATGGCAATTCGCGAATCCCCCAGTGACGTGCGGCTGACACGCATCCCACCTGGGCACGGAAGACGCGGGCCGTGACCACATCCTGCGGCGCGTTGGGAAGCGCGTACACACCGCGGTGTCGACGCAAGACGTCGCCCGACCGTCGAGCAGCCTCGATCTGATCCCATGTCACACCCGTCTCGAGGAGCTGTTCGCGGCGCGCGCAGCCCTGGAGCGCGGCAAGCGTGGCAATGACATCCATGGCGCGAGCGTGCCCCATCGACAATCGCGGCGCGCGTGAGAGGCGGCACTCTGTGGACAACGGGCGCGAACGCTCTCTGTCCACAGCCTGCGTCCGCACGGCAAATCCTTCGCGCGACGTGGACGCCCCGCACGGAGCGACAGCGCGGAGTGCCGCTCAAGAACATTTGCCGTGCGGACGCAGGGGGTGCGGGGGTGGGGAGGCCGACGCTGGGCTCACCGGCCGCCGGCGCCAGCGCGCCCCCCGGCCTACTTCTTCTTTGGCGCGGCCTTTTTCTTTGCCGGGGCGCGTCGCGCCGGCTTCTTCGCCGGACCCTTGGCGCGCTTCTCGGCAAGCAGCTCCACGGCCCGCTCCGGCGTCAAGGACTCCACCGTGTCACCACGAGGGATCGTCACGTTCGTCACACCATCAGTGATGTAGTCGCCAAAGCGGCCGGACTTCGCAACGATCGGCTTCTCGCTCACGGGGTCCACGCCAAACTCGCGCAGCGGCGGCGCAGCAGTGCGACCCCGCCCGCGCTTAGGCTCCGCGTAAATCGCGAGCGCTTCCTCAAGCCCAATGTCGAGCAGCTGGTCCTCAGACGCAAGCGTCCGCGAGTCCGTGCCCTTCTTGAGGTACGGCCCGTAGCGGCCGTTCTGCGCCGTGATCTCCTCGCCGTCGGGCGCCACGCCAACGACGCGCGGCAGCGACATGAGCTTCACGGCGTCCTCGAGCGTCACGGTCTCGAGCTGCATGGACTTGAACAGCGACGCGGTGCGCGGCTTGGACTTCGAATCCTCCGGCAGCACCTCGGTCACATACGGGCCAAAGCGGCCGGCCTTCGCGACCACCGGCAGACCCGTCTCCGGGTGCACGCCAAGCTCGCGCTCCTCGCCCCCCTGCGACGCGAACAGCTCCTCTGCCTTCGCCACCGTCAACTCATCGGGCGCCACATCCTCGGGCACCGACGCGCGCTGCGTCTCGCCGTCACGCTCACGCTCGATGTACGGCCCGTACCGACCAACGCGCAGCGAGATCCCGTCGCCAACGGGGAACGTGTTCACCGCCCGCGCGTCGATCTCGCCCAGGTCGTCTACCAGGTGCTTCAGTCCCTCGTCGCGCCCCTCGGCCCCAGATTCGCCAGACCCAAAGTAGAACCGGCTGAGCCACTCGCGCATGTCGGCCTCGCCCCGCGCGATGCGGTCGAGGTCCTCCTCCATGTCCGCGGTGAAGTCGTAGTCGATGAGCCACGAGAAGTGCTGCTCCATGAGCCCCACGATCGCGAACGCGATCCACGTGGGCACGAGCGCCTGCTTGTCCACGCGCACATACCCGCGCGCAATGATGAGGTCCACGGTGGAGGCATACGTCGAGGGCCGCCCAAACTTGCGGTCCTCGAGCTCCTTGATCATGGAGCCCTGCGTGAAGCGCGGCGGCGGCGTGGTCGAGTGGGTCACCGGCTCAATGTCCGACGCTGTGACCGGCTGCCCCTCGGACAATTGGGGAAGGCGCTCATCGGCTTCCGTGACGGCGGCCTTCTTCTCCGACTCGTAGCGGGACTCTTCGCGTGATTCCTCGTACGCGGCGAGGAAGCCGGGCGACGTGATGATGGTGCCGCTCGCGGAGAACTCCACCGCGTGACCGGCCGCGGAGCGCGCACCCAGGCGCACCGTCGAGGTGCTGCCCACAGCGTCGGCCATCTGGGAGGCGACGGTGCGCTTCCAGATCAGCTCGTACATGCGGAACTCGTCGCCGCGAAGTTCGGCGCGCACGGAGTCGGGGGTGCGGAAGCGGTCGCCTGCGGGGCGGATCGCCTCATGCGCCTCTTGCGCGTTCGTGTCCTTCGTCGAGTACACGCGCGCGGTGGGCGCGACGGAGTCGGAACCGTACAGTTCCGCCGCCTGCGCCCGCGCGGCGCGGATGGCCTCTCCGGACAGCGTGGGGCTGTCGGTGCGCATATAGGTGATGTAGCCGCGCTCGTACAGTCCCTGGGCGACGCGCATCGCATCGCGCGCACCAAGGCGCAGCTTCCGCGACGCCTCCTGGATCAGCGTGGAGGTGATGAACGGCGCAGCGGGCCGACGCTTGTAGGGCTTGGACTCGACGCCCACCACAGTGAATTCAGCGTTGGCCAGACCCGATGCGAGCGCGCCGGCGGTCGCACCGGTGATGTGCTCGACCTTGTCGCTCTTCAGCACACCGCGGTCGTCGAAGTCCTTGCCGGTCGCGACGCGGCGACCGTCCACGGTGGTGAGCTTGGCCTCGAAGGTGCGCCCAGCGTCGGGCCCCTCGACGGCGGTGAAGGAGGCGGTGAGGTCCCAATATTCGGCGGCCTGGAAGGCCATACGCTCGCGCTCGCGGTCCACGACCAATCGCAGCGCGATGGACTGCACGCGGCCGGCGGAAAGGCCCTGCTGAATCTTGCGCCACAGCACCGGCGAGACCTCGTAGCCGTACAGGCGGTCGAGGATGCGGCGCGCCTCCTGGGCCTCGACAAGCTCCATGTCGATGTCGCGCGGGTTCTCCATGGCGCGAGCGATGCCTTCGCGAGTGATCTCGTGGAAGGCGAGTCGCTTCACGGGGACGGACGGCTTGAGCACCTCGAGCAGGTGCCACGCGATGGCCTCACCCTCGCGGTCCTCATCTGTTGCGAGGTAGACCTCTTCGGCGTCCTTGAGTCGCGACTTGATGTCCGCGACCACCTTCTTCTTTTCAGGACTCACCACGTAATAAGGAGTGAACCCGTTCTCGATGTCGACCGCGAACTTGCCGATGGACCCCTCGCGCTTGCCGGCAGGAAGTTCACTCGGCTGCGGCAAGTCACGGATGTGACCGATGCTCGAGACGACGTCATAGTCGTCGCCAAGGTAGCCGCCAATAGTGCGCGACTTGGTAGGCGACTCGACGATTACGAGCTTGCGGGCCATGGATTCCTGCTTTCAGCACGGCGCTGGGGCCGGGACGCACACAGAATACATACGCGGCGGAGTTTGTCCTGTCTCAAGGGTGGGAACATTGGGGATATGCCTTCCCCTCTGGTCACCCCTGCACTGTCCGACGCTGTGCTCACCGCGATGCGCGAGGCCGCCGAGGCGGAGGTGCTTCCCAGGTGGCGTGCGCTCACCGCTGATGAAGTGCGCACCAAGTCCGCGCCGTGGGATCTGGTGACCGATGCGGATGTGCTGGCGGAGCGTCGGATCACCGCAGCCCTCTCCTCTCTTGTAGACGTGCCGGTGGTGGGCGAGGAGGCGACGGCCGCGCGACCGGAGCTCGTGGATCTGGTCGCGAGCGCCGAGGCCTGCTGGGTCGTGGATCCGGTGGACGGGACGCGCAACTTTGTCCACGGCCAGGAGGACTTCGCGTGCATGGTTGCCCTCCTTTGTGCTGGTGAGACGGTGGCCGCGTGGATCACCTACCCGGCGGTGGACCGCGAGATGCACGGCGCGGACGGCGTCGGAACGTTCATCGATGGGGTGCGCGCCGCGGCACCCGTGCCGAACGACCCGGACGCGCTGCGCGGAGCGATCGGCGCCCGCGCGTTCGTCGCCGACCCGGAGGCGGTCTATGCCGCCGCCGCGACTCTGGGCCCGGTGCGGGACATCCGCTTCTGCGCCGGCTGGGACTACCTCGACATGGTCGAGGGCCTCAAGGACTACGTCTACTTCAGCCGCACGCTGCCCTGGGATCATGCCCCAGGCGCGCTGCTGGTGCAGCAGGCAGGGCTCACGTCTGCGCGACCCAATGGTGACGAGTATCACCCCGGGGACGGGGGTCGAGGCTTGCTGACGGCGCATCCGAGCGTGTGGGACAAGATTGCGGCGGCGCTGCCCGCTTAGGCGCGCAGGCCGCGGCAAACAGCTACCGGCGCTCGAGGTCCGGAAGGTCCTCGTGGTGGATGACCTCATACATCGCGCGGCCAACAAGCACCGGCGCATGGGCACCGCGGCGAATCACCTCGCGAGCCTTCGCGAGCACTCCCTCGCGAGTGTCCACGGCGGGGTTGATCGGCAGCTGCACCTCGTAGTCGACGCCGGAGTTCATGATCAGCTCAAGCGACGTCCACACCTCGACATTCGCCGCCGAGACATCGAGGCCCACCCAATCCAGCAGCGGGAGCACGGCGGCGAGCCGATGCGGGTGCTGTCCAGAGGTGTGCAGCCCCACGAGGTAACCCATGTCGCGCACCTCAGCCATAGCGTCGGCCACCCCTGGCTGCTCCACCGGCTCGCAGCCAGCAAATACCACCGCGTCGATCACGCAGCAGCGAGAGCGCAGAGACTCCATGACGTCCGCCGACGTCCATTCGGAGACAGGGACTACGACGGCGCGGCGGCCTGGCCAGACGGTGTCGCTCGAGGGGGCTCGGCGCGGGGACAGAGTGATCACAGACTCAACGGTAAGAGCCGAAATCGCCCGTCAGCCCGGACTTAGGTCACTGGAGAATGCCGTTCTCCACGAGCTCCCTGACGGCCGGCAGCAGCTCGCGAGCGTGCTCGACCCCCAGCGCCTCGAGGGCACTGAGGATCTGCCCGACGCTGAGCTCGCCATCGCACGCACCCACCAGTCCCGCGAGGCCCGTGTCCGCGCGGACGGCACGCCCGAATCCGCCGCCTTGCCGGATGAGGATGTGCTCCGGATCCGGCAGGAGCGGCCGTCCATAGACCTCTCGCGTGACATCGGTCGCGACCGTGAGGCGAGTATCGAGGAGCTGCTTGTCACTCAGCCCGGCGAGACGGTCGTGCGCCTCAAGGCATGCCGCCAGGTGGTGACCCGTCGCCATGGCGCCCTCGAGGGACTCGAGCCGCCGCAGCGTCGGCGTGTCGCCGGAAGGGCGGCGCAGCAGCACCATGCCGAAGCCCACCTCGCGCACGCCGCGAGCGTCGAAGTCCTTGAGGTAGGCCTCGTAGGCGGCATCGAAGTCCGCGCGGCCGCGCTCCGGGACCACCCCCGCGTCGCGCAACCACGTCTCCGCATACTGGGCGGCGTCGAGGACATCGCGCTGCACCACCCACGCGTCGAGACCCGTGCCGTCGAGCCACTCCTCGATGCGCGCCGTCCAGCCATCCTCGCCGATCTCCCAATTGCCCAGCAGCTGCGCAATTCCTCCCGGCGCGAGCACGTCGCCCAGGCCGCGGACCAGGGTCTCGACAATCCCGTCGCCGCGCATGCCGCCGTCTCGATACTCGAAGCTCGGCGCACCAGGCGGGGTGATGACGAATGGCGGGTTGGACACCACAAGGTCGAAGCGCTCGCCGTCCACCGGATCGAGGAGAGAGCCGCTGCGCAGGTCCAGCTCCGTCTCGTTGAGCGAGGCGTTGAAGGCCGCGAACTCGAGAGCGCGGGCGGAAATGTCCGTGGCCACCACCTGCTGCGAATGGCTCGCGGCGTGCAGCGCCTGGATGCCGCTGCCCGTGCCAAGGTCCAGGGCGCGGCCCACCTGATTGCGGATCGTGATCGAGGCGAGCGTCAGGGACGCGCCGCCCACGCCCAGCACGTGGTCGTCTTCGAGTCGCGCTCCGGTCACCGCCTCGCCAAGGTCGGAGGCAATCCACCAGCGCTCGTCCTCTGTTTCATAAGGGCGCAGGTCAATGAGCGCGCGCACGGGGTCGTCATCGCTCGCCCCCGCTGTCGCCACAAGGCCCGACGCTGCGGCGGCCTGCGTGCCCAGCGTCGGCAAGGCGCGATTCAGTTGGGCGACGGTGAGGGTGTCTCCCAGGGCAAAGAGGCGGGTGAGCAGGGCGACCGGCTCGTCGCCCGCGTCGCGAGCGGCGAGGCGAGCGGGGACCAGCTGCTCTCGGTCGAGGGCGTGAGAGGCGCGCTCACCGATGAGCTCCGCGATGGCGTCGTTGGTCCACGGTTCAAGGTCCTTGCGCAGCGGGGGCTGGGCGTCGACGGCGAGGACGGGCGCGGGAGTGCTCACGTGGGCACGCTAGCGGACGGCGCGGCCGGGCGCCGCTTGGCGAGGTGCCCAGACACAGCAAGAGAGGCGCACCCGCAGGTGCGCCCCTCCTCACTGGACCTATTTCTTGGCGGCCTTGGCAGGCTTCTTCGCGGCCTTGGCCTCAGCCTCGGCCTCGGCGGCGGACTCGACAGTCTCACCGGAGTCACCCTCCGGAGCCGCAGCCGCCGCCGCGACCTCAGAGTCGATGCCGCCCTTGTGCGAGCGACGCGACGCGAGCACCACGGCGCCAACCGCGATGGCCAGGGCCACAATCGCGATGCCGTAGCGCAGCACCGAGTTCGCGCCGTCACCGTAGGTGAGCATGACCACCGCGGGAGCGATGAGCAGCGCCACCAGGTTCATGACCTTGATGAGCGGGTTGATCGCCGGACCGGCGGTGTCCTTGAACGGGTCACCGATCGTGTCGCCGATCACCACTGCCTCGTGAGCCGGCGAGTACTTGCCGCCGTGGTGGCCGTCCTCGACGATCTTCTTGGCGTTGTCCCATGAGCCGCCGGAGTTCGCGAGGAATACGGCCATGAGCACACCGGTGCCGATCGCGCCGGCGAGGAAGCCAGCGAGCGCGCCGGGGCCGAGCGCCATACCCACGACGATGGGCGACATCGCGGCAAGCAGGCCCGGAGTCGCGAGCTCGCGCAGCGAGTCACGGGTGCAGATGTCGACCACGCGGCCGTACTCGGGACGCTGCTCGCCCGTCATGATGCCCGGCATCTCACGGAACTGGCGACGCACCTCGTAGACGATCGCGCCAGCGGCACGGGTCACGGCGTCGATGGCGAGGCCGGAGAACAGGAACACGACGGCTCCACCGATGATCACACCAACGAGCGTGAGCGGGTGGATGATCGCGTAGCTGAAGTCGACGGCAGTGGCCGCGGCCTCGCGCAGTGCGCTCTCGACAGCGTCGGAGTAGGAGCCGAACAGCGCAGTGGCCGCGAGGACGGCCGTCGCGATCGCGATGCCCTTGGTGATGGCCTTGGTGGTGTTGCCAACGGCGTCGAGGTCGGTGAGGGTCTTCGCAGCCTCCTCGTCCACCTCGCCAGACATCTCGGCGATGCCCTGGGCGTTGTCAGAGACGGGTCCGAAGGTGTCCATCGCAACAATCACACCAACGGTGGTCAGCAGACCACAGCCCGCGAGTGCCACAAGGAACAGCGACAGTCCGATCGAGCCGCCGGCAACGGAGAACAGCAGCACGATCGAGCCGCCGATCACGAGCGCCGTGTACACCGCAGACTCGAGACCCACACCGATGCCGGACAGGACGACGGTGGCAGCACCAGTAAGAGAGGTGCGAGCCACGCGCTTGGTGGGACGCTTCGCGGTGTCGGTGAAGTAGCCGGTGAGCCACAGGATCACGCCCGCGAGGGCGATGCCAATGAGCACGGCGATCGACGCGACAATGCGCGGGTCGCGGTCAACGTCGAGCAGCGACGAGCCGTTGAAGTCCGCGAAGGTGTCCGGCAGGTAGATGAACGCCGCGATGACGGCGAGCACAGCGCCGATGATGGCGGAGATGTAGAAGCCGCGGTTGATCGCACGCAGGCCAGACTCGCCCTTGCGCACCTTCGTGATGATCACACCGATCGCCGCGGTGAGCGCGCCGATCGCGGTGACGATGAGCGGGAACACAAGGCCCTGCTCACCAAAGGCGACCTTGCCAAGGATGAGCGCGGCGACCAGGGTCACCGCGTAGGACTCGAACAGGTCCGCGGCCATACCGGCGCAGTCACCCACGTTGTCACCCACGTTGTCGGCGATCGTCGCCGCGTTGCGGGGGTCGTCCTCAGGAATGTGCTGCTCGACCTTGCCGACCAAGTCGGCACCAACGTCGGCCGCCTTGGTGAAGATGCCGCCGCCAACACGCATGAACATGGCGAGCAGAGCGGCACCAAAGCCGAATCCCTCAAGCACGGCAGGAGCGTCGGCCTTGAACAGGAAGACCACGAGGGCCGCGGCACCAAGGCCCTGACCCACGACGCCCATTCCCACCGCGCCGCCGGTGCGGAACGCAATGCGGGCACCGAGCGAGCGGCCCTCCTCCTGAGTGGCGGCGTACGCGACACGCACGTTGGCTCGCACCGCGAGCCACATACCCATGTAGCCGATGATCGCGGAACAGGACGCGCCCACCAGGAAGAACACCGAGCGGCCAATGCGCACCCCAGCGTCTCCCGGAAGCAGGAACAGCAGCCCAAAGACGATCACCGCGAACAGCGCGAGAGTGCGCAGCTGTCGCATCAGGTAGGCGCTTGCGCCCTCCTGGACCGCTCCTGCGATCTCCTGCATCTTCGCGGTGCCGTCCTTGAACTTCAGCACCTGCTGGCGCAGGTACCAGGACATCGCGAGGGCAAGAGCCGCAATGATTCCAATGACCACAACGGTTGTGACGTTTCCGGTGCTGACCGATAGGGCCGAGACCGACGTTGACAGCATTCGTCCTCCTTGACGAGCCACGACATCGTTGTCGCGGCGGCTTACGTATGCGTGGAGTCTAGGCGACGATGAGACTGTGTGGGAGCCGCCCCCAACGATTCGCGACAGGTGTTCGTCGAGAATGCGTAGGCGGTAAACAACACCTCGGAGGACTCATGGCTGAGTGGCAGGACACGATGGAGCGCCTGGTGCGCGATCGTGAGCGTGCGCTGCTCGGTTACGCGTTCCTGGTGTGCGGTGATGCAGCCAAGGCTCAGGACCTGGTCCAGGAGGCCTTGGTGCGCACCTTCTCTCGGGAGCGTCCCGGGCTGACCGTGGTGAAGGCGGAGGCATACGTCCGACGCTCCATCACCTCCGTCTACATCGATGAGTACCGCCGTGCGCAGCGTTGGGATCGGGTGCAGCACCTGTTCCGGCCGGCAGAGGCGACGAAGGACGGGATCTCGCAGATCGAGGCCCGCTCCGACGTCACGACTGCGCTTGCGACGCTCGCCCCGCGAGAGCGGGCGTGCGTTGTGCTGCGCTACTTCGACGACCTCACGGTGCCGCAGATTGCGCGTCACCTTGGGCTCGCCGAGGGCACGGTCAAGCGGTACTTGGGCGACGCAGTTGGGCGCCTGAGGCTCGCACTGGGCGAGCTCGAGGACGAGGTTCTGAACGAGGGAGCACACCATGAAGATGTCTGACGCACTGCGGGCAGCGGCGGAGACCGCTCCCGTCGATGACGTGCACGTCTCTGCGAGCGCCGCGGCTCGCCGAGTGAAGCGCTCCCGCGCCGTTCGCGCCGGAGCCAACGGCATCGCCGGAGTTGGCGCTGCCGGACTCGTGGTCGCTGGCGTCATGGGCGCGCTGGCCGGACAGTCTGGTCTTGCGTCGATTGACGGGGCGGGCGACGACGCTGGCGCGCCGGAGCCAGCCATTGGCACCGAGGGCCAGGCCATCTCCCCCAACTCCGGCGACCGCGGCCTGTACGCGTGCGGCCAGGCGTTCGACCCCGCCGCATTCAGCGAGGGCCCCATCACTGCCGCCTACGACAAGAGCGAGGTGGGCGAGGCACTCCTCACCTATGACATCTCCTATTCCGCGACGGCCGACGCTTGGGTCACCCTTGGCGAGCCCGTCACCTTGTTCGTGTGGAAGGACATCGTCGTTGGCATTTCCGGCGGCCCCGACTTCGGCACATGGGAGGCGCAGGCTGGCGACTCGATGCTGTGGTCGATCGACGCGAAGGCCCTCAACTGCTGGGACGGCAAGGAGCTGCCGGCAGGCGACTACACCGTGGCCAGCGTGACACCCGTGGTCGAGAACGACGACCAGCCGGTCGCCTCCGACGACGAGCCGCAGCGCGAGCCCGATGTCGTGGAGCCGGACGGCGAGGGCGCTGGGGTCGACGCCAACGCTTCCGTGGAGCTTGGCGGCGGTGACGACTCGGTGACCTTCACTCCCGCGACGAGCTCCGCGGTCGCCACCTTCGAGATCACCATCCCCGGCGACCCTGCCGACGACCCCTTCGGTGAGTACCTCAACGGCGATCCGCAGCCCGTGGACCCTGGCGTTCCCGCTGATGCGCTGAACGCCAGGGACGCCATCGATGCGTACAACAAGGCGCTCAAGTTGGGCCGTTGGGACATGGCGCCCGGTACGCAGCGAGTGGTCATGACCGGATCGTCTGACAACCCGGATGCCGACTGGACGGCTTCCTACTTCGGCTGCCCCATGGACGGTGCGGGGGGTGGCTTCCCGGCTGCCTCCGCAGAGCTCGACTGGCTCGATGTGAGGGGCTCCGTGCCCGGAGGCATTCACGTGAGCTACGGCTGGATCGTCGATGACAACCCGCCTGTGTCGCTGTCGGTGACGAATAACTCGCCGTGGTCGATCCCCGGCTTCTATGGCGGGGCGCAGTCGACGCTGTACCTGGTCAAGGACGGCAAGGTGGTGGCTGAGGCCTACCCGGTTGGCCTTGACCAGCACGGCGGCGGAGTGGTCGCCTATGGCGCTGCCGAGGACGCCGGCCGCAGCATCGGTTCGGCAGACGCGATCTCCGCTCCGGTGAGCGACGGCTGGCTCAAGCGCGGCGACTCGCTGAGCGGTGACTACCTGTGGCGCGACCTGTATGGCTGCTGGGACAACGCCTCTCAGGTTGAGGTGGGCGCTGGCACCTACACCGTGCTCAATGTCCAGAGCATCTACGTGGGCGGCGGCATGTTCATGCCGATCGAGGAAGGCGCAGGCGGCTCTGAGGGTGCCGACGCCGGACGCGACGTGGCCCCTTCTCCCGAGGTCTCCGACTACGCCTCCTTCCAGGTGTGGACTTCGCTCGGAACGGTCACTATTTCGAAGTAGCGATTTTGATGCAGTGTGTGGCATTTTTCACATTGCACCCACTTCGGTTCTATCGAAACGAAATACCTCTGTTTAATCGGAGGGTGACGCGCTTGACGCGTCCGCCCAGCCCGGTGGGTTCCCTCAGTCCCCCCGAGATGCTGGGTCAGCCCGGCGGCGGTTCGGCCCCCTCAGCCCGAACTCCGCCGGGCCCTTCCATTTCCGGGCCAGCTCTGGCACGTGCCTTTCCCCTGCCCGACGCTGCGGTCACCTGCACCGACCCGTCACCAAACGCGGTGCAGGCGGTGAGCGTGGCACCGTTCGCGGCAGCGGTGCGCCGAGCCACGGCGCACGGCTCGTCGACTGCTTCGACTGTCCCCGCACCGAGGGCCGCTCTCACGGCGTAGGCACCGGCGAGTGCTGAGAGGTCCGCCGCGGAGCGAGCCCGGGCGCGGTCAGCGACCGCGCCCGCAACCACCGTGAGAAGCAGCCCCACCGCCACAGCGGCTCCCAGCACGGCTACGCCGAGCACCGCCGCCGAGCCACGATCGCCTCTCATGGCTGATACGACCTCGCGGTCGCGGTCACGTCTGGAAGCGGCCCCGGCACCGAGAGCGTCGCCCTCGCCACCCACCACGAGCCGTCGCGCGAGACGGTCACCCGCATCCCCTTCGCAGCTGCCCGCCCCGCCGCCTCCCCCGCCGCCTGGCCCTCCACCAAGGCGACCCGAGCGGCAGTAGAGGCAGCGTGGGAGGCGACCGCGGCGTCGGCCGCATGCCGTGCCCCGCCAAGGACCGCGGCAAGGATGATCGCGACGGCGGGGAGCGTCATCGCGAACTCCACTGTGGCCGAGCCGCGGTCGCCCCTCACCCGAGCGCCCTCTCCACGATGTTCATCAGCAGATCCTTCACCGCAGCCGACTTGAGCAGAGCGAGCAGCACGCCTGCGAAGGCCGCGGCGGCGACCGTCACCAGGGCGTACTCGACCGTGGCCATGCCACGGTCGTCGCGGGCGAGGCGATGCCAGAGCGTCATGTGTCCTCCTTTCGACCCGCTCAGACTCGCCCGCTCGCGCACGCGATGCACGGGCCACCCCCGGCGGCGGTGGACAGCCGCCCGTGCGGGCCTGCCTGTGGACATCACTCGAGGTCGCCGAGCAGCGCGAGCAGCAGCGGCACGATGCCCACGATCACGAAGGCCGGCAACAGGCACAGCGCGAGTGGCATCGTGAGGCGCACGCCAAGCTCTCCCGCCGCGATCTGCATCGCCCTGCGTCGGGCCAGCGCATGAGACTGCGCGGCGGCGTCGAGAATCGGCGCGGCATGCGCGCCGCGCTCCCACGGCAACTGCAGGGCGCGCTCGAGCTCCTCGAGCCCTGAGTCGTGCCACGCGTCCTGCCACGTCGCGCCCCGCGAGAGGGCCAGCGCCACAGCGGTGAGACGGTGTGCGTCGGCGGCGAGCGTTGGCTCGGGAGCGCACGCGAGTCCAACGGCCGCAAGCGCCGACGCGGGGTCGGCTCCAGCCGCCATGGCAGCTCTCACGGCATGCAGCACAAGCACGGTGGAGTCGGCGCCGAGTGACGCCTTGCGGACCAGGCGCTTCATCCAGGCACGGCCCGCCCAGGTCAGCAGACTTCCTACTGCGAGGAGCGCCCAGCCGACTGGGGCCGCGAACACCTGCAGCACCCTCGCATCCGCGAGCACGGCGAGGGCCACACCCATCACGGGCAGACATGTGAGCACGCGGGCGCTCAGCCGAGGGCCGGCGAGCGCTGTGGCGCGCACCAGCTCAGCTTCCGCCTCCTCCCGCGCGGCTGCCGCCATCGCGTCGAGGATGGGCGCGAGCGACGCTCCGGAGGCATGCGCGAGGCGTGCCGCAACCGCGAACTCTGCGGCGGCACCCGGCGGTGCACCATCGGCCCCCGGCTCTCCCCAGCCCACCGCGAGATAGGCGTCGCGCGGGCTGAGTCCCGCCCGCAGCATCCCCGCGACCTCAGCCGCGGCGGCGATCGCGTCAGCCATGCGCGATGAGCGCGGCCAGGGCCTCCCAGCCAGGCCCGCGCGAGACGGAGGCCCCGTCGTCGGTGAGGGCCGCGCGCACCACAAGCCCTCGCGCCCCGGCACTCAACACCGCGATCTCCGCGACCCGTCTCGCGCCAGTGACGCCGCGCTCCACGTGCACCACCGCATCCAGTCCGGCGGCAGCAAGGCGGTGAGTGGCCCTGTCGCTCAGACCCGCGAGCGAGCCCAGCACCGCGAGGCGAGCAGGAACATCGGCGGGCCCGTTGGCGTGCAGCGTCGTGAGTCCTCCGCGATGCCCGGTGTTGTACGCGGTGAGCACGTCGCGCACCTCCGCCCCACGGCATTCGCCAAGCACGATCCTGTCCGGGCGCATCCGCAGCGCCTCCCTCACCAGCTGCTGCAGTCCGATGCCCCCCGCGCCCTCGACGTTGGCCCGGCGCTCCACGAGTCGCACCACGTGCGGATGGTCGGGGTTGAGTTCGCCGCACTCCTCGACAATCACCACCCTTTCGCGAGGGTCCACGAGCCCCAACAGGGTCGAGGCGAGCGTCGTCTTTCCCGCTCCCGTCGCACCTGTCACCAGCACGCTCGCGCGCGAGCGCACCAGCCCGGCGAGCACCTCCGCCACCCCTCGCCCCAGCATCCCCGCGGCCGTCAGGTCATCAAGCGTGAAGGGTGTCTCCCGCACCTTGCGAATCGAAATCGAGGTGCACCCATCCGCGACAGGGGGCAGCACCGCGTGCAGCCGCGAGCCATCCGGAAGCCGAGCGTCCACGGTGGGCGCAGCGTCGTCCAACCGGCGACCAGCGACGGCGGCGAGCCTTACCGCGACAGCCCGCACAGCGTCGGGCCCATCAAAGGTGAGCGGTGCTCTCTCGCACCCCAATCCCCTGTCGATCCACACGTCGCTGGGGCCGTTGACGAGGACGTCCGTGACGCCCGGCTGGGCAAGGAGAGAGGTGAGCGAATCCACCGCCACAGCGTGGGCCGGGCGGTCCTGCGCGGCAACTGAAATGCCAGGAACGGTGGACAGTCGCGCCGTGCCACGACCCTGTGGACGCGGCTTGGGGTTGATTTTGTGTCCCCGCACGCCGATACCCTGAGGTAGGAGGGTTAATGGCCAACTCGCGCACCGCCGCGTTCTTTGACCTGGACAAGACCATCATCGCGATGAGCTCGTCCTCCGCGTTGTCGCGCCCTCTGCTCGAAGGCGGCCTGCTCACCCGCACCGCCGCGCTGCGCACCGCCTACGCCTCCCTGCTGTTCCACATGGGCGGCGCGAACGAGAGGCGCACCAACCGTCTGCGCGATGCGCTCAGCGAGCTGATCCGCGGCTGGGAAGTGGACAGGCTCAACGAGATCCTCGAGGAGACCGTCAAGGAGTACATCGACCCGGTGGTGTTCGAGGAGGCGCTTGTCCTCATCGACGCGCACCACCGCCTGGGGCGCGACGTCATCGTCGTGAGCGCCTCCGCGGTCGAGGTGGTCCAGCCGATCGCAGAGCTGCTGGGCGCCGACGGCGTGATCGCCACCCGCATGACCATCGAAGACGGACGCTTCACGGGAGATATCGACTTCTACGCGTTCGGCGAGAACAAGGCGATCGCCATCAAAGAGATGGCCAAAGAGCGCGGCTATGACCTCAAGCGCTCTTATGCCTACTCCGACTCGATCACGGACATGCCCATGCTCGCCGTGGTGGGCCACGGGTACGCCGTGAACCCTGATCGCGCGCTGCGCCGGGCGGCCCTCGACAACGGCTGGGGAGTGTTGCGCTTCCGCAAACCCGTGGCTCTGCGCGCCCGCAACTCGCCTGCCTCAGTCGCAGCCGGAGTGGTGCTCATCGCAGGCGCCGTCGTGGTCACGGCGCTGGTGATCCGGTCTCTTCGCCGCCGCCGCTTCGAGTAGATCCCGCTCGCGGGGCGGCGATTCGCAGATCGTGACCGTTTTGCAACATTTGCCTCCCCACCTTTCGCTCGCGGATCACGTCTTATTGAGTAGTCAGTAATCAAGTGATTGGGGCACGATGCGCGCGAGTGAGGCGAGCGTCGCGACTTGTTACGCTATGCGTGCGCCCGTTGCCGGGCGACCAATGCCCACCCCTTTCGAGGAGACTTTGCCGTGCCCAAGGCGCTGAAGATCGTCGCCGCCCTCATGGTGGCGCTCGCGTCTGCGGCAATCGGCTGGTTCGGCGTGAAGTGGTACCAGGGCACGCGGCCACCGGCGGAGCCGTCACCCATCGCCTCGCCCTCCCCCACCACCTCTGACGTCGCCTACGTGCGCCTCACATTCATCCTCGACGACGTCGCCGCGCAAGTGGGAGACATGGTTCCCCACCCGCAGTGCGGAGACACCTGGACCGGCGAGCCTACGACCGCGAACGGTGTGGAGATTTCAGCGAACGCCCAGGTCGAGAACGTCGAGGGCATCGACTACCTCAATGTCACCGCGAGCTACGCGACCACCAGCCAGGACCCCGTCGCGTTCCTAGGCACAGAGGGCCACTTCATCATCACTCGCGACGACGTGGTGGTCTCTCCCGACTGGGGTGCCGAGTACGTGCCGCAGTACTTTGTGGCGATCCCCGGCTCCGCGACGCAAGCGGGTGACGGCGTTGGCCTCACCGGCCCCACACTGTGCGACGTCGCCGACCAGCTGGCCGAGATCTGGGCCGGTGTGGACTTCGAAACCGCCACCGCCGAGGACATCGCCGCCGCGCAGGAGGCCAGCGAGGAGTTCAACCGCCTCAACGCACTGCTTCCCTCCGGTGAGTACAAGATCTATGCCGTGGCCCCCATCGTGCTTGGAGAGCCCGCCGCTATCGCTCGCGCACTGAGCGAAGAGGGCGTGGACAACATCGGCACGCTCACCTATTCGATCGGCGACTCGCCGCTGGGTCGCGACGAGCGACTCGACCCCTACTGCACGGACGAGCTCGACGTCGACGGCGACGTTGTGGCGCGCAACTGCGACGTTCCGCAGGACGTGCTCGCGGATGTCATCGCGCGCGACGTGCCCCAGGCGTACGTCGTGGACGGCCCCCCGGCGGTCGCGATCTCCAAGCCGGTGACGATCACGATCCCGTAAGAGGCAGGATCGCGGCGCCCCGCCTCGACCCCTTGGTTTAGGCAACTCACTGGCACTGAATCGCGCGTCACACTCCGGTTTAGGCAAGTCACTCGCACTTTCTGCGTCTACCCCCGCGGTTTAGGCAGGTCATGGCGACTTGAGCAGCCAGGCGACGCCCGCATTCCGCTCGCTCGACGTTCTCCCCACCCAAGTAGCAGTGAGTTGCCTAAGACTGGCAGTCCCACCCCAAATCAGTGCCAGTGAATTGCCTAAACCGGGGGGTGGGGAGTTTGGGGCTGCGTTCCCTGTGCTCAAGAGTGCTGGTTTGGCCGCGATAGTCTGTCCGCGAGACGGAGGGCGCAATGGGGGCCTGGCACAACACATACACCGACCTGGTGCGGACGCGCTTCAGCGCGCTTGTCGCCTACGCGAACCTCCTCGAGGACAATCCCGGTGAGGCCAAGGAACTCGCCCAGAGCGCCGCCATCGCCGTGTTCGGCAGGCGCAAGCGCCCCAAGGGGCTGCGCGCCGCAGAACTCGCCGCCCGTGAATGGATGGCAGCCCACGCGACAGACCCGGTTCGCGCCGCGATCGCGCTCCAGGCCATCGACGCCAAGGACGGCGCAGGGGTCAAGGCCATCTTGCGCAAGGCAACGCCCGACCCCCTCCCATCAGTCACCGACGAGCAGACCCACGCCATGCGCGTGCGCTTCGTCGAGGCGTCCGGCGTCTACGCGGTCCCCACCGGCGGCGTCAACGCACTCATTGGCCCCGCTCGCCAGCAGCGCCGGTCGGCACTGGGCCGCGCGGCCGTTGGCACGGTGGCCGCCATTGCCGCGGTGGCCGTCGGAGGCTATGCGGCGCTCAACTACCTCCCCACTATTGGCGGGCCAGCCGCCGAAGGCCCCACAGCGTCGGGCAGCCCCAACCCCAGTCCCAGCGCCGACCTCAAGGCCGTGTCATGGAATCCCAAGCGCGACTTTGACGCCGCGTTCATCGGTTTCAAGTTGCCGGAGTGCGGTGACGAGTTCAAGCCGACGGCGCAGTCCGTGGGTGGGCTGACCCCGGAGGCGCGGGCGACCATCCAGAATGAGCCTGGCTACGGCGCGTGGTTCATACTGAACCCCAACTTCGTGGGCGATAGCGAGGCGAAGGAGCCGGTGCTGGCCGACCCCACCATGTACGTCATCACCCTCGACCACGAGGTGGTCTACACCTCCCGCCAGGAGTTCGTCGGCATGGAGCTGTACCACACGAACTCGGCGATCATGAGTCCCAAGTTCGGCGTCTCGCGATCCGATTTCTGCGACGCGCGAGTCGACTTTGAGGAGATGATCAAGGACTTCAAGGAGTTCAACTGGGACACCGCTACTTCGGAAGAGAAGAACGCGTGGGACAAGGCCTGGCGGGACTTCGAGAAGAGGTGGAGCGACTTCGAGCCCGGCACCTATCGGCTCTACTACGTGACTCCCATGGTGTTCGGTGAGCAGCTTGCGCTGGCCGAAGCGTTCGCCGCTGACGGCGTTGACAGCCTTCAGGAACTCTCGATGGACATCGGCTCAACCGAGCTCTCGCGCGATGACCGCGTCGCGCCGTACTGCTCGGGCAGCAGGGACGCCGGCGACTGGACGTGCCAGGTGCCGCCGGATGTGCTCAGGGAAGTCCTGACGCGGGAGATCGACCTCGCGAAGGTGCGCGAAGTCGCGCCCGGCATCGGCATCAGCGTGCCGCTGGTCCACGAGGTGCCCGCGGAATAGTCAGCCGCCGCTCTTGCGACGGAACTCCTTGTGGGCGTGGCTCATGCCGTCGCCGTGGAGCGACTTGCCGGTGGGTCCGGTGCCCGACGTGGGGCGCGGCATCTGATCGTCGTGACCTACCGCGGCCGCCATCACCGCCTGGTCCTCGCCCGGCGGCAGGTCCTTGATCGCGTCGAGGAAGTCCTGCGCGGGCTTCTCGCGGAGCATCTTGGCGAGCTTGCCGTGGTGGAAGATCACCACCTCGCCGTTGGTCCTGGTTGCAAAGCGGTAATCGCCTGAAGCGCTCATGCCTCCATCGAAACATGAATGCGCGAGGACCGCACCTGGGGCCGGGCCGCCCGCGCCGTGCGGACGCAGGGAGTGGCGGGCCAGCACTGGGGTCGCCCCCTTCCCACGGGCCCGGCCGACGCTGGGGTCGCCTTGGCGTGTCGCGGCGCCTCCCGCGATTACCAGGGCACCTAACAAACCCCCTGGTCTGGGTTGGTAAAGACCCGGCAATCGTGTCTAGTCTGACGCCATGGTCAATGATGCCCATGGGTCCCCAACCCTCGAGAACCTGTTCACCGAGACACGCACCTTCCCGCCTCTCGTCAGCTTCGCGGCTCACGCCAACGGCACGGCCTACGAGTACAAGAAGGCCGCCGCCGATCGCCTTGGCTATTGGCGCGAAGAGGCACTGCGTCTTGCCTGGAAAGAGCCGTTCACCGAGGTCCTCGACTGGTCCGACGCCCCGGTCGCGCGCTGGTTCCACGACGGCACCCTCAACGCCTGCGACAACGCCGTGGACCGCCACGTGCGCGAGGGCCGCGGCGATCGCGTCGCCTTCTACTTCGAGGGAGAACCCGGCGACCGCGAGGTGCTCACCTACAACGACGTCTACGAGCGCGTGCAGAAGGCCGCCAACGGCCTGCTGTCCCTCGGCCTCACCAAGGGCGATCGCGTCGCCATCTACCTCCCGCAGATCCCAGAGGCCGTCATCTCCATGCTCGCGTGCGCCCGCATCGGCGCCGTGCACTCCGTGGTCTTTGGAGGCTTCAGCGCGGAGAGCCTGCGTCAGCGCATCGACGACGCAGAGGCCAAGCTCGTCATCACCGCCGACGGCGGCAACCGTCGCGGAGCCCACTTCGCCCTCAAGCCGCTCGTCGACGAAGCCCTCGCGCCATCCGAGACCTACCCGGAGCCCCCGGCGAGCGTCACGAGTGTGCTGGTGGTGAAGCGCACGGGCCAGGAGACCAACTGGGTCGACGGGCGTGACGTCTGGTGGCACGACGTGGTCGATCCCCAGCCGGCAGAGCACGAGCCCGAGTGGGTTGAGGCGGAGCACCCGCTGTTCATCCTCTACACCTCGGGCACCACGGGGAAGCCGAAGGGCCTGTTCCACACCACGGGCGGCTACCTGACGGGTGCCGCGACCACGCACCGCTTGGTGTTCGACATCAAGCCGGAGACCGATGTCTACTGGTGCACCGCGGACGTGGGCTGGATCACCGGTCACTCGTACATCGTCTACGGCCCCATGATCAACGGCGCCACCCAGGTGCTCTACGAAGGCACCCCCAACACCCCTCACGAGGGTCGCTGGTGGGAGATCGTTGAGCGCTACAAGGTCACCATCCTCTACACGGCGCCCACCGCGATCCGCACGTTCATGAAGTGGGGCGCCGCGATCCCGGCTCAGTACGACCTCAGCTCGCTGCGGCTGCTCGGCTCGGTGGGTGAGCCCATCAACCCAGAGGCGTGGATGTGGTACCGCGAGCACATCGGCGGCAACCGCTGCCCCATTGTCGACACGTGGTGGCAGACCGAGACCGGCGCGATCATGATCAGCCCGCTGCCAGGTGTGACGTCAACCAAGCCCGGCTCCGCGCAGACACCGCTGCCCGGCATCGTCGCGGACGTCGTGGACGACACGGGCCGCTCCGTCGCCAACGGCGAGGGCGGCTACCTGGTGATCCGCGAGCCGTGGCCCAGCATGCTGCGCGGCATCTGGGGCGACCGCAAGCGCTACTCGAAGACCTACTGGAACCAGTTCGACGGCATGTACTTCGCCGGCGATGGCGCCAAGAAGGACGTCGACGGCGACATCTGGCTGCTGGGTCGCGTCGATGACGTCATGAACGTCTCCGGCCACCGCCTGTCCACGACGGAGATCGAGCACGCGCTCGTCTCGCACCCGTGGGTTGCGGAGGCCGCCGTGGTGGGCGCCAGCGACGAGACGACGGGTCAGGCGGTGGTCGCCTTCGTGGTCGTGAAGTCCGACGCTGCTGGGGCCCAGGCGTCGGGGCACGACGTGGCCGTGGCGTTGCGCGAGCAGGTGCGTTCGCGCATCGGCGCGCTCGCTAAGCCGCGCACGATCTTGGTCGTGAGCGAGGTCCCCAAGACGCGCTCCGGCAAGATCATGCGCCGCTTGCTGCGAGACGTGGCCGAGCACAGACCCATCGGCGACGTGACCACGCTGGCGGACACGTCGGTGATGGATGCGATCAAGGCCGGACTCGACAGTGGAAAGGGCGACTAGTCGTTCGCGTCGTCCACGTCGTCGTCCCCGTAGCCTCCGTTGAGGTTGTCGTCGCCGGACTGGCCGCGGAGGTAGTCATCGCCCTCGCCGCCGCGGATGTAGTCGTTGCCCCCGCCGCCGAACAGCCACTCGTCGTCGCCGCCGCCATAGATCTTGTCCGCGCCGGGGCCGCCGATCATGATGTTGTCACCGCCCTTGCCAAGACCAGTGACCAACTTGTTGCTTGCGAGCAGCACGTCGTCACCGGGGCCACCGCTGAGGACATGTTCGGAGTTGCCGTCCGCCCAGATCACGTCGCGACCCGGACCGCCGTAGGCGGCGGAGCCATAGTTGTACAGGCAGATGGTGTCGTCGCCGCCGAGGCCGTAGACCTCTGCGTTGTAGCGTCGCGACACGATCACGTCGTTGCCGCTGGTGCCGGTGACGACCTCGGTGGTGCCGTTGATTGTCACCGACTTGCCCATGCACGTGCTGAAGTTCGTGCGATCGGACTGCTTGTCAGCGTCAGCAGGGCCAAAGTTGCGAGCTGCGGCGTAGACGCCGGTGGCGGTCAGCACGATGGCGCTCAGAGCGACTACCGGCACGGTGATGTACTTCTTCATAGGTTTCCCTCCTAGTGGACAGGGACAACCTAGGGCTTTGTGAACCGGTTCGCAAGGCTTGTGCACTCTTGCATGCTCCGCGCGCGTGACCGGTTCACACCGGCGAGCACCTGGGGCGACCCAGGCTCCTGTGAGTGGATTTCTCAGAATACTGCCCCGGTTTCTCGCGAAAATCCGCTCACAGCGCGCTGGCGCCACGGGCGCGTTCGCGCGCAGCCATCGCCTCTTCAAGAGTTGGCCCGACGCTGGCGAGAGCGGCCTCAACGTCACCCAGCGCGTCGCGCACCTGGGTGTGCGAGGCGCCCACCACTCGCACTCGAGTCCCGGAGAGCATGGTGAGCAGACCCGCGTCGGACAGAGGGGCGAACGCTTCCTGCCAGCGTGGCGAGTCCACCGCGACAACGGACACCCCGCCGGTGATGTCCCCCTCACTGCCCTCCGCAACGGCGCGCCCCTGGGACATGAGCACCAGCCGATCGCATTGCTGCGCCTCCTGCATGTAGTGCGTGGTCA
>Ga0207415_1000430_pt1 | contig 30783 bp, 25 predicted proteins | sample Passage237A_FD_187369 | JGI IMG/M metagenome (GOLD analysis project Ga0207415, IMG submission 187369) | Cellulose adapted compost microbial communities from Newby Island Compost Facility, Milpitas, CA, USA - Passage2 37A (SPAdes) (version 3) ... | reverse complement strand
GGATTGCGGTCAGATCGAGCGGGGCGTCGTCGGCGCGGGCGCCGGGAGCGATGAGGGCGTTGTTGCCGTATTGATCGCTGTTGGCGACGGCCAGGGTGAAGGCGGTGACCTCGTGGCGGGTGTCGGGGGTGGTGATGGTGAAGCGTTCGGGCTGCCAGCGGGCGAAGGCGATGGCGCTGGTGGTGAGGTAGCGGAGGAAGCCGCGAGAGGTGAGCGTGTTGAATTTTTCGGCGATGTGGGCTTCGAAACCGAGACCGGCGGCGGTGAAGAACGGATGGCCGTCGGCGAGTCCGGTGTCGATGAGGCGGGGCGTTCCCATTTTTAGGATACGCAGCGCGTGGGCGACGGGGCCGTGGATGCCGAGGTGGCGGCCGAGGCCGTCGCCGGAGCCGCAGGGCACGAGACCGAGCGTGGCGGGGGTGTCGATCAGGGCGGTGGCGACCTCGTTCAGGGTGCCGTCGCCGCCGACGGCGACGATGAGATCGCAACGGTCGTCGAGGGCGCGCGCAGCGAGATCGGTGGCGTGGCGCGGACGTTTGGTGAGGACGAGTTCGGCGCGGTTTTCGGCGGCGAAAGTGCGGAGGGCGGGGAGGGCGCGGGCGGCGCGGCCGGAGCGGGGGTTGAGGATGAAGCGGGTTTTCAAACGGCTACAGCGAGAGCCAGGTGCGGAGCTGGGCGTCGAGCGCGGCTTGGTCGGCGGACGAAAGCGAGCCGACTGATTTCACGACCAGGCGATCCTCGATGGTGGCGATCTGGGATTTGACGCCGCAGGGAACGTTCAGGCCGGCCGCACGCCAGTCGCGCAGAGGAATGGCGACGTTTTGAAGTTGGGATGAAATGGGGGCGACGAAGAGATCGCCGGAATGGGAGCTGTGGCCGAGGACGATGGCGGGCCGAACTTTCCGGCTCGTCAGGTCGGTGAATGGGATCGGCAGGAGCACGATCTCATTTCTCGAGTAGCTCATTGAAAACGTCGTCGGAGTCGTCCCACGCGGTGGCCAGTTTGTCTTCGCTGACGCGGAGCCACACGTCGCGCTCGTCGTCGGTTTCGATGGTAACTTTGACGACGGAGCTGTTTGGCAGCGGAAGCGGCTCCGCGAGGCGGAGGACACCGTTATCGTAAACGGCTGCGACGGTTTTCGTCATGGCGCGAAGTTACGAGGGCGAGGCGTGGATGCAACGATGCAAACTCACACGGCGCGGAGGACGGTGTAGGTGCGTTTGCCTTTGCGGAGGAGGAGGTATTGGCCGAAGAGGAGGTCGGCGGTCGTGATGGTGCGGGCGATGTCGGCGGAGCGGACGTTGTTCACGTAGATGCCGCCGCCCTCGATGTCTTTGCGGGCCTGGCCTTTTGACGGGCAGAGGCCGGCGTGGACGAGGATCTCGATGAGCGAAGTGCCGGCGGATTCGAGTTTGGATTTCTCGATATCCTTGGTCGGGACTTCGCCGACGACGTCGTTGAAGAGGGATTCGCCGATGCCCTCGAGGCCGCCGCCGAAGAGAATTTCGCTGGCGCGGATGGCGTCGGCGGTGGCGGAGGGGCCGTGGACGATCGTGGTGACCTCGCGGGCGAGGGCGCGATGGGCGTCGCGGGCGCCGGGGTTGGCGAGGTGTTTGGCTTCGAGATCGTCGATGGTCGGTTTGTCGAGGAAGGTGAACTTCTTCAGGTAGGTGATCACCATCGCGTCCTCGGTGTTCACGAAGAACTGATAGAACTTGTAGGGGCTGGTGCGTTGGGGATCGAGCCAGACGGCGCCGGACTCGGTTTTGCCGAACTTGGTGCCGTCGGATTTGGTGATCAGCGGGAAGGTCCAGCCCCAGGCGGAAGCACCGAGTTTTTTGCGGATGAGGTCGGTGCCGGCGACGATGTTGCCCCATTGGTCACTGCCACCGATCTGGAGTTCGCAGTTGAAATCGCGGCGAAGAACGTAGAAGTCATGAGCTTGCAGGAGCTGGTAGCTGAACTCGGTGTAGCTGATGCCGCTTTCGGAACCGAGGCGCGATTGGACGGAGTCCTTCGCGAGCATGACGTTGAGGGAAAAATGTTTTCCGATGTCGCGGAGGAAATCGAGGAAGCTGATGGGCGCGGTCCAGTCGGCATTGTCGACGAGGCGCGCGGGATTTGCGGGGGCGTTGAAATCGAGGAGGCGTCCGAGCTGCGATTTGATGGAGGCGACGTTGTGCGCGAGTTGCTCGCGGGTGAGGAGGTTGCGTTCGGCGGATTTGCCGGAGGGGTCGCCGACCATGCCGGTGGCGCCGCCGGCGAGGGCGATGGGGTGGTGGCCGGCGAATTGGAAGCGGCGCAGCGTGAGCTGGCCCATGAGGTGGCCGACGTGGAGGGAGTCGCCGGTGGGATCGAAGCCGCAATAGAGCGTGACCGGTCCTTCGGCGATGCGCTTCGAAAGACCGTCGAGGTCGGTGCAGTCGGCCAAGAGGCCGCGCCATTGCAAGTCTTCGAGGAAGGTCATGGGAAGGTGAGTTAACGGACCGGGGGAGTTTCGGGGCAAAACAAAAGTCGGAGAGGGATGCTGCGTGCGCGGCTTATGGGTTTCGAAGCCCGGTGAGAAACGGGACTTCTTTCGGGAAAAACGGTTTGCGCGGAATGCGGCGGCAGGTTCTACCTTTCAGTCCGCTCGCGTGGCGACGTGCGCCGCGAAAGCGAAAAACATCCACTTGTTCCTTATCGCAACATGCCTCTCGCCATCGGTTCCAAAGCTCCGGATTTCACGCTCAAGACGAAGACCTCAGACGGTCCGAAAGATGTGAAACTGAGCGATAATTTCGGGAAGAAGCAGACGGTGCTGTTGTTCTTTCCGGCGGCCTTCACGGGCGTATGCACGCAGGAAATGTGCGATACGTCGTCGGGCCTGGCTGAATACACGAATCTTGGCGCCGAGGTCTATGGCATCAGCGTCGACAACCCCTTCGCGCAAGAAGCCTGGGCGAAGCAGAACAACATCAGCATCACCCTGCTAAGCGATCTCAACAAGACGGTCACAAAGGCTTACGACGTGCTCTTCCCGAATCTCGTCGGGATGTATGAGACGTCGGCCCGCGCGGCGTTCGTGATCGGGAAGGACGGCGTGATCAAGTATGCGGAGCAGACGCCGACGCCGAAGGACCTGCCGAATTTCGCGGCGGTGAAGGAAGCCTTGGCGAAGTAACAGCGAGAATTTTGCGAGCAAGGTGGCGCGGCGAGCGTGCCACCGACCTATTTTTCCAACATGAGTCTTCCGAATCCGTTCAACACCCTGCAGAGCTTCTCGGCCAACGGGGCGACGCATCAATTTTACTCGCTGCCGGCGCTCGAGTCGGCGGGGTTTGAAGTGAAGAAGCTGCCGGTGTCGGTGCGGCTCGTGCTCGAGTCGCTGCTGCGCAACGCCGACGGCAAACGTGTATCCGAGCAGGCGATTCGCAGCCTGGCGTCGTGGAGCGCGAAGGCGGAGCGGACGGAGGAGATTCCCTTCGTGGTGGCGCGCATCGTGTTGCAGGACTTCACGGGTGTGCCGCTGCTCGTCGATCTCGCGGCGATGCGGGCGGCGGTGGCGCGGATGGGGAAGAATCCGAAGATCATCGAGCCGCTCGTGCCGGTGGATCTGGTCGTCGACCACTCGGTGCAGGTGGACTTCGCGGGCAGCGCGGAAGCGTTGGCGAAGAATCTCGAGCTGGAGTTCACGCGGAATCGCGAGCGCTACCAATTCCTGAAGTGGGGCATGCAGGCGTTCGACACGTTCAAGGTCGTGCCGCCGGGCATCGGTATCGTGCACCAGGTGAACCTCGAGTATCTGGCGAAGGGCGTGTTGAGCGATGCGAACGGTGTTTATTATCCGGATACGCTCGTCGGCACGGACTCGCACACGACGATGATCAACGGCATCGGCATCGTGGGCTGGGGCGTCGGCGGCATCGAGGCCGAGGCGGGCATGCTCGGGCAACCGGTTTACTTTTTGACGCCGGACGTCGTGGGCGTGCACCTGACGGGTTCGCTGCGTGAAGGTGTGACGGCGACGGACCTCGCGTTGACGATCACGCAGATGCTGCGCAAGGCGAAGGTCGTCGGAAAGTTCGTGGAATTCTACGGACCGGGCGCCGCGGCGCTGCCGGTGGTGGATCGCGCGACGATCGCGAACATGGCGCCGGAGTATGGCGCGACGATGGGCTTCTTCCCGATCGACGAAGAATGCTCGACATATTTGCGCGCGACCGGACGCGACGAGAAACACGTCGCGTTGTATGAGGCTTACTACAAGGCGCAGCAGCTTTGGGGCATGCCGAAGCGCGGTGAGATCGAGTATTCGCTCGATCTCGAACTCGACCTCGGCTCGGTGCAACCGAGCGTGGCGGGACCGAAGCGTCCGCAGGATCGCATCGAGCTGCCGAAGCTCGGGCAGGAATTTGTGACGGCGTTCTCGCGTCCGGTGACGGAGAACGGATTCGGCAAGACGGCCGAAGACTTCGCGAAGACGGTGCACGTCGAAGGCGGCGGTTGGACGCGTCAGTCCGGCAGCGGCGGCGCTCAGGACACGGATAATTTGAAGCCGGCGAATGGCGCGAAGTCCGCGGGGTTGCACAGCGATGTCAGCCAGAGGGACACGAGCGTGACGACGGAGCGCGAGATGGCGAACAACCGTCCGACGCCGGATCCGGTGGCGATTCGCGCGAAGCGGATCGATGGCGAAGTCGGGCATGGCAGCGTGTTGATCGCGGCGATCACGAGCTGCACGAACACGTCGAATCCGAGCGTGATGCTCGCGGCGGGTTTGCTGGCGAAGAAGGCGGTCGAGCGCGGGCTGCGGGTGAATCCCGTGGTGAAGTCGTCGCTGGCGCCGGGCTCGCGCGTGGTGACGGATTATTTGGAGAAGACGGGATTGCAGCCGTATCTCGACCAGCTCGGGTTTCAGACGGTGGGCTATGGTTGCACGACCTGCATCGGCAACTCGGGTCCCCTGCATCCGGCGATCGAGGAGGCGGTGACGAAGAACGATCTCGTGGCGGCGTCGGTGTTGTCGGGCAACCGCAACTTCGAGGCGCGCGTGCACCAGAACATCAAGGCGAACTTCCTGATGTCGCCGCCGTTGGTGGTGGCGTTTGCGCTCGCCGGCCGCGTCGACATTGACATGTCGAAGGATCCGATCGGGCACGATCGCGAGGGGAAGGACGTATACCTGCGCGACCTGTGGCCGACGCTGCAGGAAGTGCGCGATCACATGCGGGCGGCGTTGAAGCCGGACGTGTTCCGGAAGCTCTACAGCGATTTCGCGGAGCAGAATCCGAAGTGGAACGAGATCCCGTCGACGACGGGCAACGTTTACCAGTTCGACGAGAAGTCGACCTACATCCAGGAGCCGCCGTTTTTCGCGAAGTTCGGGATGCAGCCGGGCACGATCGAGGAAATCAAGGGCGCGCGGGCGCTCGGGATTTTCGGCGATTCGGTGACGACGGACCACATCTCGCCGGCGGGTGCGATCAAGAAGACGTCGCCCGCGGGGCGCTACCTGTTGGAGAACGGCGTGGCGTTCGAGGAGTTCAATTCCTACGGATCGCGCCGCGGCAACGATCGCGTGATGGTGCGCGGGACGTTCGCGAACGTGCGCATCAAGAACCTGATGCTCGGCGGCAAGGAAGGCGGCAACACGCTCTACTTCGCGCCGGGCGCGGACAAAGGCGAAGAGATGTCGATTTTCGATGCGTCGTCGCGCTACCTCGCGGACGGCGTGCCGTTGATCGTGCTCGCGGGCCAGGAGTATGGCACGGGTTCGTCGCGCGACTGGGCGGCGAAAGGCACGAACCTGTTGGGCGTGAAGGTGGTCGTCGCGCAGAGCTTCGAGCGGATTCACCGTTCGAATCTCGTGGGGATGGGCGTGCTGCCGTTGCAGTTCAAGGAAGGCACGACGGCGCAGTCGCTCGGGCTCGACGGCTCGGAGACGTTCGACGTGCTCGGGCTGAGCATGGCGTTGAAGCCGCAGCAGGATTTGACGCTGAAGATCACGCGCAAGGATGGCGCGGTGACGCTCGTGCCGGTGCGCTGCCGGATCGATACGCCGATCGAGATCGATTACTACCAACACGGCGGAATCCTGCCGTATGTGTTGCGGCAGATCGTGGCACGGAGCTGAGGCGATGAGCAGCGATCGCCCTCGATTGCCGACAGTCCCGCCGCCTTCGCGGCGGGCGGCGGGCGCGGGCGATTGCTTGCGAGTTGCGTCACCCGGCGCGATGTTGCGGCGTCTTAGCGCAGGCTGAAGACAACAAGCGAACTGCCATGGCCGAACCTGTTGCAAAATCCGTTTTTCAAGTGGATGCGTTTTCCGATCCGGTGGTCGTGCGCATCACGGGACGTGCGTCTTTTCAGAATTGTTCGTGTCTCCGGGATTTCGTGGCGGAGATTTTGCGGCAGGGAAAATCGCGGTTCGTGCTGGATTTTCAGAAGTGCGAGAGTATGGACAGCACGTTTCTCGGCGTGTTGGCGGGGGTGGCGCTGGATCTCAAGCGACGTCCAGGCGGAGGCAGTATCGTGCTGGCGCGGATGGCGCCGCGGAATCTGGAGTTGGTGCGCAATCTCGGGCTGCACCGGCTGTTGACAATCGACGCCGGTGAGCTGCCATCGGTGCCGCAGAGCGAGGGTGGAAAGTTGCTGGATTGCCGCGTGCAGACGGAACTGGAGCAGGCGCGGCTGGTGTTGGAAGCGCACGAGAATTTGGTGGAGGCGGATGAGTCGAATCGGGCGAAGTTTCAGGACGTGCTGGCGTTCTTGAAGAGCCGGGTGGCGGAAGGGTGAAATTCGCCATAGGCGGCGAGTGGTTCCGGGGTCCGGGTTTTGAGTTTTGGGTTGCTGGTTTCGTGGCGGGGGACGGGGTAAATCCGGTTTGCGTCTGGAGAAGCGTAAGGCTCAGTGTGGGTGCGAATGTCCACCGAAGTTTCCCATCCCCGCGCTGACCGACTCTCACTTCCCGATGCTGGAGGCCACTTCGGCCGTTATGGCGGAGTGTTTGTGCCGGAGACGTTGATGACGGCGCTCGAGGAATTGGGAGCGGCGTATGAAGCAGCGCGGAAGGACGAGGCTTTTCAGAAGGAACTGCGGCATCATCTGAAGGAGTTCGCGGGGCGGCCGACGGAACTGTATTTCGCGGAGCGGCTGACGGAGCACTGCGGCGGGGCGAAGATTTATTTGAAGCGCGAAGACCTGCTCCACACGGGGGCGCACAAAATCAACAACGCGATCGGTCAGGCGTTGCTGGCGCGGCGGATGGGGAAGAAGCGGATCATCGCGGAGACGGGCGCCGGGCAGCACGGGGTGGCGACGGCGGCGGTGTGCGCGAAGTTCGGACTGGAGTGCGTCGTTTACATGGGGGCGGTCGACATGGAGCGGCAGGCGTTGAATGTATTTCGCATGCGGCTCATGGGCGCGGAAGTGCGCAGCGTGGAGTCGGGCCAGAAGACGTTGAAGGACGCCGTAAACGAGGCGATGCGCGACTGGGTGACGAATGTGCGCGGGACGCACTACATTCTCGGGTCGGCGCTGGGCTCGCATCCGTATCCGATGATGGTGCGGGATTTTCACCGGGTGATCGGGCAGGAGGCGCGCGAGCAGATCATGGCGCGCGAAGGGCGTTTGCCGGACGAGATCGTCGCGTGCGTGGGTGGTGGATCGAACGCGATCGGGATATTCTTCGAATTTCTCGACGAGCCGAACGTGAGGCTCGTCGGCGTCGAGGCGGGTGGGCGCGGGATCAAGCGCGGCGAGCACGCGGCGAGATTCGAAGGCGGGAAGCTCGGTGTGTTGCAGGGCGCGAAGACGTATATCCTGCAGGACGAGGACGGGCAGATTGAGCTCACGCACTCGGTGAGCGCGGGCCTCGACTACGCCGCGATCGGGCCGGAGCACGCGTATTATCGGGAGAAGAAGCGGATCGATTTCGCGTATGCGTGCGACGACGAGGTGCTGGAGACGTTTCAGCTTTGTTCACGGCTCGAGGGGATCATCCCGGCGCTCGAGAGCACGCATGCGCTGGTGCATGGGATCAAGCGGGCGAGGCAGATGCGGAAGGATGAAATTTTGGTGATCAACCTTTCCGGACGCGGAGACAAGGATGTCAATCAGGTCGCGAAGATGTTGGGCGTGAAACTATGATCAGCCGCAAAGAGGGGCAGCAGGTGCAAAAGCGGATCGGTTTTCTTTGCGAAGTTTGCGCGTTTTTGCGGCCATTCCACGCATGAAAAGCATGACGGGGTATGGTCGGGCGGTGGGGGCGATCGGGAGCTTTACGCTCACGGTGCAGGTGAGTTCGGTGAATCGGAAGACGCTGGATCTTGCGATCAACATGCCGAAGGACTGGGAAAGCCTGGAGGCGGGCATCGGCGAGCAGGTGCGGAAGGTGGCGGCGCGCGGACGGGTATCGGTGTCGGTGGAGCTCACCGGTGCGCCGGGCGCGAGCGAGATCGTGTGGGACGAGGTGGAGGTGAATGCGGCGATCGACCGGCTGGCGGCGTTGGCGGCGGCGCGGGGTATCGAGTTTTCTCCTACACCGGAATTGTTGTGGTCGGTGGCGAATTCGCAGCGAAAGGCGGCGGAGTTGCCGTCGGTGGAGGAGGCGGGGCCGGCGGTGCTCGATGCGGTGGGGGAGGCGCTGCGCGGATTTGTCGCGATGCGCGCGCAGGAAGGGGAGGCGTTGCTGGTGGATTTTCTCGCGCGATTGAATGTGTTGCGGGCGCATGTCGACGCGATCGCGGTGCGGGCGCCGCAGGTGGCGCCGGGGTATCGCGAGCTGTTGTTGCACCGGTTGCGTCAGGCGGGGCTCGATCTGGATTTGAGCGACGAGCGTGTGCTCAAAGAAATCGCGCTGTTTGCGGACCGCTCGGACGTGACGGAGGAGTTGACGCGGCTACGGAGCCACCTGGAGCAGTTCACCACGCTGTTGAAGTCGAACGGCGAGATTGGGCGGAAGGCGGAGTTCATCCTGCAAGAGATCGGGCGCGAGGTGAACACGATCGGCGCGAAGGCGAACGACCTGACGATTTCGAAAGCGGTGATCGAGCTGAAGAACGAGCTCGAGCGGGTGAGGGAGCAGATGGCGAACGTCGAATGAGCGCGCGCCGAGCGCGTAAGCTCCGACCAAAGAGGCAAGCGCCAAAACGGAGTGCGGGCTGAAGCGCCGCGCTACCTGGGTTCGCGGAAGGAGCGCCAGAGATAGAGGACGACGCCGATGCAGATGCCGGAATCGGCGACGTTGAAAGTCGGATACACGTAGCTGCCGAAGTGCAGGTCGATGAAATCGATGACGTGGCCGTGGAGGAGGCGGTCGACCAGATTGCCGGCGATGCCGCCGCAGAGCAGGCCGAACGAAACCTGGGTGGCGCGATGCCGGAGGCCGAGCGTGTGGCGCCAAAGGAAGATGCCGACGAGCGTGGCGGCGGCGAGGATGGCGAGGAAGACACTCTGACCGGAGAACATGCTCCACGCGGCGCCGGTGTTGCCGACGTGGACGATGTAGAAGAAGCCGTCGATGACGGTGATCGCGCCGGGTTGGCCGTAGGTGGGAAACGGCAGGTTCGAATCGATCCAGAATTTGGTCGCCTGGTCGGCGACGAAGACGCCGATGGCGATGAGGAGGAGCGTGCGGTAGGCGAGCAGGCGCTGAATTTTCGATTTAGGATTCTCGATTTTCGATTCTCCGAACGCGGGGGGCGTCGGCGGCGAAGGGTGTGCCGTGGAGTTCAATCGAGAATCGAGAATCTCAGATCGAAGATACCGATCACTCGTCGCCGCCGTCTTCGTCCATGATCTTGCCGCCTTCTTCGCCGAGTTCGCCGAAGAGGCCGCCGGCCGTGCGGGCGCGATAGCGGTTTTTCTCGAGCTCTTTTTGAGCTTCGGCGGAGTAGCGGGTGAAGGGGACGGCGAGGAGGCGTTCCTTGGCGATGGGTTTCTGGGTGATTTCGCAGATGCCGTAGGAGCCGTCGAAGATGCGTTTGATGGCGGCGTCGATTTCGGTGAGCGCCTCCTGTTCGCTGGAGACGAGGCTCAGGGCGAAGTCGCGATCGAAGGTATCGGTGCCGGCGTCGGCCATGTGCTGACCGTAGCTCGAAAGGTCGCCGGAATCGTCCTTGCTGGAGCGCTTGAGCGTCTCCTCGGAGTGGAGCTCGATGCCCTCGGTGAGGTGTTTGCGGAGATCGATCAGGAGCTTGTAGTAGCGCTTGAATTTCTCCGGGACCTCGCGGGTTTCGAGGGTGTGGGGAGCTTCGGCGCGTTTGGGATTGAAGCCGAGGATGTCGGAGAGCGAGGCGGCTTTGACGTGGTTGGGCTTGGCCGGCTTCTCGATGGTGAGCGTCGTCTTGGCGACGGGTTTGACGACTTTGGTCGTTTTTTCCTCGGAGCCGTTCTTGGCGGAGACGGTTTTGGCAATGGCGCGGACCTCATCGAGGCTGAACGCGATGGGTTTCGTGGCGGCCTTGCGCTTGAGGATGCTGTCGCGGAGGGCGTTTTTCTTGGAGGGTTTTTCCATGGGTGGAGAGGGTTTCGCGAGTTTCGCGGGTTTGGCCGGCGGTGGAGCCGGCGGTTTTTTGGCCGCCTTCGTCTTGGTTGGCGTCGACGGCTTTTTTTTCACCAAAGGTTTTTTTGCGACACGGTGAGGCTTGGCTGGTTTTTTGTGCTGCTTGGCCATGGGGAGTTTTGGGGGGATGGAAAGCTTAGGGCTTCAAGGCCTCGGCGCAACGCGGACATATCGTTCCGAGCGAATTCGGTTCGAGCGCCGGGACCCAGCGCCAGCAGCGCGGGCAGCGTTCGTGACCGAGCTCGCTGCAAGGACGGATGCCCGCGTCGAGCGCGACTCCCTTGGCAGGGGCAAGAGTGACATGGGAGACGATGAAGAGTTCGGGGAGAAACGCCTGGTGCTTTTCCAGCGTGCGGAAGGTGGCGTCGTCGGGCGCGCCGGTGAGCGTGACGGCGGCGTCGAGGGATTTGCCGAGTTTGCCGGCGGCGCGCTGGGGCTCGATGGCTTCGTTGACGAGCGCGCGGGTCTCGAGGAGCGCGGCGAAGTCGGCTTCGATTTCGGGATTCGTCCACTCGGCGGGCGCGACCGGCCAGTCTTGGAGGTGGATGGAATCTTCGGAGTATTCCTTTTTCGCGGTGGCGTAGGACCACGCTTCATCCGTCGTGAAGGTGAGGATCGGCGCGAGGAGGCGGACGAGCGTGCGGAAGATATGGTGAATCGCGGTCTGCGAGGAACGGCGGAGCGGCGAGTGCGTGCCGAGGGTGTAGAGCCGGTCCTTGAGGATGTCGTGATACGTCGCGGAAAGCGTGACGGAGCAGAAGTGATTGCAGAGCTGGTAGACGCGGTGGAACTCGTAGTTCTCGTAGGCCGCGGTGCACTGCTCGATGAGCGCGGCGGTTTGGTGCAGCGCCCAGCGGTCGAGCGTATCCATTTTTTCGATCGCGACGGCGTCGCGGGACACGTCGAAGTCGAAGAGATTGGAGAGCTGGTAGCGGAAGGTGTTTCGGATGAGGCGATAGGTTTCGCCGATGTGAGAGAGGATCTCCTTGGAGATCGGGATGTCGTTGCGGAAATCCTGCGAGGCGATCCAGAGGCGGATGACGTCGGCGCCGTAATCGGCGACGTAGGCGTCGCTGGTCTGGGGTTTCTCGTAGGTGGAGCTCTTGGAGATCTTGTTGCGCTCCTGGTCGACGATGAAGCCGTGGGTGAGGACGGATTTGTAAGGCGGGGCGTCGAAGGCGATGATGCTGGTCCAGAGCGAAGATTGGAACCAGCCGCGGTGCTGGTCGCTGCCTTCGAGGTAGAGATCTGCGGGCCAGCGGGTGGAGCCTTGTTCGTTTTTCAGGACGGCGGCGTGCGAGGAGCCGGAGTCGATCCAGACATCGAGGGTGTCGCGGCCGCAGGTGAGTTCGGTGGGCGCGGGCCAGCCGGCGGGGAGGGTGACGCCGTCGAGGATTTCGGCGGGGGAGGCGTCATACCAGAAATTGGTGCCGCGGGTGGCGATCTTGTCGGCGACGGCGCGGGCGACGTGGGCGTCGAGGTAGGCGTTCTTTTTGGCGTCGTAGAACGCGGGGATCGGCACGCCCCAGGAGCGCTGGCGGCTGATGCACCAGTCGGGGCGCGATTCGAGCGCGCCGCGGATGCGGGCTTCGCCCCAGGCGGGGATGAAGTTGATGGAGGGGAGGCTGCCGAGAGCGGACGCTCTCGGCGAGGCTGAGAGCCCAGAGCCCAGAGCTGAGGGCTCAGCGGGACCGGTGCGGTCGAGGCCGACGAACCATTGGTCGACGGCGCGGAAGATGATGGGGGTTTTCGATCGCCAGCAGTGGGGATAGCTGTGCGTGTAACGCTGTTTCGCGAGGAGCGCGCCGGCGGCGTCGAGTTTCTTCAGGACGGCGATGTTGGCGGGCGAGGTGCGTTTGGCGGCGAGGTCTTCGACGGACTCGAGCGTGGTGAGGCCGACGAGATCGGCGGGGAGTTTGCCGTCGTCGACGTATTTACCGTCGTCGCCCACCGGGCAGTAGATCTCGAGATTGTATTTGAGGCCGGTGAGGTAGTCCTCGGCGCCGTGGCCGGGAGCGGTGTGGACGCAACCGGTGCCGCTGTCGGTCGTGACGTAATCGGCGAGAACGACGGGAGACGCGCGATCGATGAAAGGATGGCGCGGAGCGAGGTGCTCGAGGGATTTGCCGGCGACGGTCTGGACGATGGCGGGGGCGGGCTCGATCTTCGCGGCGGCGGCGACCGAGGGAAGAAGCGCTTGGGCGACGATGATGCGCTCGGCACCGAGATCGGCGACGGCGTATTCGACATCTGGATGCACGGCGATCGCGAGATTCGCGGGGATCGTCCAGGGCGTGGTGGTCCAGATGACGACAAAGAGCGGTTTGTCGGACGGAAGGTTGAACTTCTTGGCTTCGTCGACGGGAACGGCGAATTTCACCCAGATCGACGGGCTGACGTGGTCCTTGTATTCGATCTCGGCTTCGGCGAGCGCGGTTTCGAAGGGGATGGACCAGTAAACGGGTTTCTTGCTGCGGTAAACGAGGCCCTTTTCGACGAAGGCGGCGAACGTGCGAAGGATGTCGGCTTCGTAGGCGGGCGCTTTCGTTTTGTATTCGTTTCTCCAATCCGCGAGAACGCCGATGCGTTTGAACTGCGCGGTTTGTTTGGCGATCCAGGATTCGGCGAAGGCGTCGCAACGCGCGCGGAGTTGGGCCGTGGTGAGGTTGAGCTTCTGCTCCTGGATTTCGCGGGAGACTTTTTGCTCGATCGGCAGCCCGTGGCAGTCCCAACCGGGGACGTAGGGCGTGCGGAAGCCGCGCATCGATTTATAGCGGAGGATGAGGTCCTTCAGGGTCTTGTTGAGCGCGGTGCCGATGTGGACGTCGCCGTTGGTGAAAGGGGGGCCGTCGTGGAGGACGAAGGTGCGCGGCGAGGCGGCGTTTTTGCGCTGGATGGCTTCGTAGAGGCCGATCTTTTCCCAGTGGGCCACGCGGCCCGGCTCGCGTTGGGCGAGGCCCGCGCGCATCGGGAAATCGGTTTTGGGAAGCTGCAGCGTGTCTCTCAGGTCCTGGGCCATGCCTAAAGAAAAGTGCGCGAGGGTAGGCCGGGAGGAGGGGGAGTCAAGGGCAGGGGGCGGTATTGGGAAACGTCGTCCACTGGCAACCACTCGCTCACGCCCCTAGCCACGACTACTTGCCTACGCTCGGGGCTGCGAACTCGTTGGGTTACGACGACGCTCGGGTGGCGAGGGATTCGCCGGCGGCGATGCAGGCGGGCAGCGAAATGCCGTCGCGGGCTTGGCCGCCGAGAAAGAGGCCGCGGTGGGTGCGTTCGAGGTTGGCGATCGCGGCGAGGTGTTGTTCGTGGCCGAGGTTGTATTGGGGGATCGCGCGCGGCCAGAAGGCGTGGCGTTGGAAGACGGGGGACCCGTCGACGCCGAGCAAGTCGGCCAGGTCGGGGCGGATACGCTCGAAAAGCTGCTCGACGGGGAGCGAGGCGAGTTCGGGCTGGCGGGCGCCGCCAATGAGAACGGTGAGCGCAACGTGAGCGGCGGGAGCGCGGTGGGGGAAGAGCGTGGAGGAGAAGAGGACGCCGAGAAGGGAACGATTTTCGACAGCGGGGACGAGGAGACCGAAGCCGTCGAGCGGGTGGGCGACTTGATCGCGGCGGTAGCCGAGAAAAAGCGAGGCGACGGGCGGGTGTTCGATCGAGGTGAGGCCGGCGAGGGGGCGTTCGCCGAGGGCGCCGATGCGGAGTTGGGCGAGCGAGGGGGCGGGGAGAGCGACGACGATGGTGTCGAAGGATTGCGTGTGGGTGCCGGCGTCGTCGTGCCAGATCACGCTCCATTTTTCGCCGGGGACGATGGCGTCGAGTTGGGTGTTGAACGTGAGGGCGCCGGCGGGGAGACGGGCGGCGAGGGCGTCGGGGAGTGTTTGCAGACCGTCGCGGAACGAAACGATGGACGGAGACGTTTCGCCGCGGGCGCGGCGGGCTTTGGCGGCGTCGAGTTGGGCGCGGAGGAGGGAGCCGTGTCGACGTTCGGCGTCCCAGAGTTTCGGGAAGGCGTGGCGGGCGGAGAGTTTTTCCGGGTTGCCGGCGTAGATGCCGGTGACGATGGGGTTCAGCGCGTAGTCGACGATCTCGCGGTTGAAATGGGCGCGGATGAAATCGGCGAGGCTGAGGTCGCTGGTGCGCGTGCGCGGACGAAAGAGGAACTCGCGGAGGAGGGAGAATTTTGCGAAAAACGATAGGAGAGGCGAGGAGAGGAGCGCGGGCGGCGAGAGTGGGACGGAGAGCGGCTGGCCGCGCCGGACGATGTAGCGGTTTTTGGCGAGAGGGCTGGCGGCGACGAGAGAGGAGTCGAGGGCGAGTTCGCGAATGAGGCGGTCGGCGGCGGGTTCGCCGGAGAGGAGGGAATTGGGACCGGACTCGACGAGCCAGTCGTCGATGCGTTCGGAACGGATGACGCCGCCGGCGCGTGTTGAAGATTCGAATACACGGATGCCGTGGCCGAGCGTGTGGAGGCGGTGAGCGGCGGTGAGGCCGGTGATGCCGGCGCCGAGGATGGCGATGGATTTTTTAGCGGCGGTGGCCAAGGGGAGCGGACGGGAGGGCGACGAGCGAAAAGAGGGAGCTATTTCCACGAAGTGACGGTGGAAACGAGGGATTCGACGCACTCGATTTTGGCGGTGGGGAGGATGCCGTGGCCGAGATTGAAGATGTGCCCGGGCTGGCCGCGCATGGACTCGAGGAGGCGCGTGGTGGCGTCGCGGACGATGGCGGGCGTGGTGTTGAGGAGGACGGGATCGAGGTTGCCCTGCACGGCGACGTTCGATGGCAGACTGCGGCGGAGGACCGACAGGTCGGTCGTCCAGTCGACGCTGAGGACTCGGATGCCGGAGGCGGCTTGGGCGGCGTGGTGCGGGGCGGTGCCTTTGGCGTAGAGGATGACGGGAAAGTCGGGCGGAAGCGCGGCGACGATACGGCGTATCCATTTCAATGATGCGGCCTCGTAGTCCTGGCCCGCGATGATGCCGCCCCAGGAATCGAAAATCTGGATGGCGTCGGCGCCGGCGCGGATCTGCATCTGGAAATAGGCGATGAGCGCGGCGGTGAGTTTTTCGAGAAGGGCGTCGAAGGTGGCGCGATCGGTGTAGAAGAGGAGTTTGATGCGCTCGAAGTCGTCGGAGCTGCCGCCTTCGACCATGTAAGTGGCGAGCGTCCAGGGAGAGCCGCCGAAGCCGAGCAGGGCTTTTTGGCCGGCGAGTTCTTTTTTGAGGAGCGCGAGGGTGTCGGCGACGTAGCGGAGGTGATTGGGGACGGCGTCGGCGGGGGCGAGGGCGTCGACCTGGGCGCGGGTTTCGAGGCGGAAGCCCATCGCGATACCGCCTTCGTCGCGGAAGCGGTAGGCCTGGCCGAGCGCTTCGGGGATCACGAGGATGTCGGAGAAGAGGATGGCGGCGTCGAGGGCGAAACGACGGAGCGGCTGGAGCGTGACCTCGGTGGCGAGCTCGGGCGTGCGCACCATCTCGAGGAAGGACGATTTGGCTTTGAGCGCGCGGTATTCGGGCAGGTAGCGACCGGCCTGGCGCATGATCCATAGCGGCGGACGATCTAGGGGCTGGCAGGCGCAGGCGGAAAGGAAGCGGTCGCGGCTATTCATGTATTCAACCACAGAGACACAGAGGCGCAGAGAATGCCAAGCAGGAGCTGCGCCTTCGTGTCTTTGCGCCCGGGTGGTTTATCCCTCGTTGGCCCAGTCGCGGGGTTTGAGGAAGACGTCGTAGAGACGGGCTTCGGGGGAATTGGGCTCGGGGTGCCAGTCGTAGTTCCAGCGGACGAGCGGCGGGAGGGACATCAGGATGGATTCGGTGCGGCCGCCGGATTGAAGGCCGAAGAGGGTGCCGCGGTCCCAGACGAGGTTGAATTCGACGTAGCGCCCGCGCCGATACAACTGGAACTGGCGTTCGCGGTCGGTGAAAGGCGTGGGTTTGCGGCGGGCGACAATGGGGCGGTAGGCGGGAATGAAGGCGTCGCCGACGGAGCGGACGAGGGCGAAGGAGTTGTCGAAACCGAGTTCGTTGAAATCGTCGAAGAAGAGGCCGCCGATGCCGCGGGGTTCGTCGCGGTGTTTGAGGAAGAAGTAGTCGTCGCAGTTTTTCTTGAAGCGCGGGTAGAGCGTTTCGCCGAAGGGCGCGACGGCATCGCGCGCGGTGCGATGCCAGTGAATGGCGTCGTCTTCGAAGCCGTAGTAAGGCGTGAGGTCGAAGCCGCCGCCGAACCACCAGATGGGATTTTCGATTTTCGAACTTGGATTTTCGATGGGGGCGGCGTGGAAGAAGCGGACGTTGGCGTGGCTCGTGGGAACGTAGGGATTGCGCGGGTGGAGGACGAGGGAGACGCCGAGGGCTTCCCAGGGGCGGCCGGCGAGTTCGGGGCGGTGGGCGGTGGCGGATGGCGGCAGTTGCGTGCCGCGAACGTGGGAGAAGGCGACGCCGGCTTTTTCGAAGACGGCGCCTTCGGCGAGAATGCGGGTGCGGCCGCCGCCGGCGTTTTCGGGACGTTGCCAAGCGTCTTCGTGGAAACGGGCGGAGCCGTCTTCGGTTTCGAGCGCGGAGCAGATCGAATCTTGAAGCGCGAGGAAGTAGGCGCGGACGGCGGAGATGTCGGGTGCGGACGACATGGGAATGAAGAGAGGAGAACGAGAAAGAGAGGGAGAACGAGAACGATTTTCCCCGGAACGAGGTGTCATACATTGTATGACACTTTGACGGGGCGGGTGGTTGACGGATTTGTTAGAGTTCGCGTTGGACAGGCCGGCTGGAGGGCTGGCTTGATGCGAGACTCCGCCCACACGAATGAACTCAGCCGCTTTGACCACGATCGCCGTCACGGGATTTACCGTGGCGTTTTTTCATGCGGCGATGCCGACGCATTGGTTGCCTTTCGTGTTGGTGGCGCGGGCGCGGCAGTGGTCGCGGACGAAGACGCTGGGGGTGACGATGCTAGCGGGGCTGGGGCACGTGGCGCTGACGAGCGTGCTGGGGCTGGCGATCGCGTGGTTTGGATTTCAGATCGATCACGAGATCGGGGAGGTGTTTCCGTGGATCACGGGTGCGGCGCTGGTGGCAGTGGGAATCTACTATTTGTGGCGGCAGTTGCGGGGCAAAGGGGTGTGTCACCACACGGTGCGGGGCGGGCATCATCACGCGAGCGAGGCGTGCGGCAGCGAGACGGAGCACAGTCATTGGGAGCACGAATTGGAGGGGAGCGATCTCGTGTCGGAGAAGCGCGGCGATCTGGCGGCGATCGGGGGATTGCTTCTGATGCTGACGCTCTCGCCGTGTGAGGCGTTTCTGCCGGTTTATCTGTCGGGCGTGCAGTTCGGCTGGACCGGCTTCGTGGTGCTGAGCGCGATCCTGGCGGTGGCGACGCTGGCGGGGATGGCGATCGTGACCTCGCTGGCGCTGGCGGGGCTGGATCGATTCAAGGTGAAGTATTTCGAGCGGCGCGAGGCGGGAACGCTGGGAGTGTTGTTCTGCGTGCTGGGCGTCGTGGTCGTGGTGGTGGGGCATTGAGCCGCGACGAGCGGATTATCGGCGGCGGTAGGTGTCGCGGTAGTAGACGAGCGCGTCGATGTTCAGGATTTCGATGACGCCGTTGTCGCTGGTGACGAGGCAGAGTTTTGTATCCAAGCGGCCGATGCGGGAGGTATCCGTCGTTTCGAGACGCTCGCCGGTGGCGGTGAGGCGGAGGAAGCGGACGTGGCCGGCGGGGTCGATTTCGATGATGCGGTCGCCTTCGGTGCGACCGGTGAAGTAGCGGCCGGCGACGGCCTGGCGGTGGGCGGCGATCTCGGACTCCCGAGTGAGGAGCTGGACGGGCGGGGGGCGGTTGATGTCGTCGATGTAGAAAAACGAATAAACGGTGTAGCCGTTGAGGAGGAGACCGGCGGCGAGGATGGCGACGGCGGCGCCGTTGCGGGCGCGGCGTCGGCGGGGTGCGGCTTCTTCGGGGGAGGCGGAGGGGGAGACCTCGAGGGGGCGGGGATGGAATTGGGCGGCGTCGGCGATCGCGGCGGCGTCGAGTTCGACGGCGGGTTGGGAGGTGTCGTAGGCGGAGTAGAGGAAGAGTTTCCGGTTGTTGGTGCGGACGTTGAATTTTCCGGCGGGGCCGCCGACGACGACGTGAGGGTCGGCCTCGAGATTTTGGACGGGATCGATGTCGCGGAAACGTTGGAGGAGGATGATGAGCTGGCCGGCGTCGAGCTGGCCGAAATCGCACGTGCCGAGGTCGGACTGCGCGGTGCGCAGGTCGGGCGTGAGATTGACGGTGCTGACGGTGAACATGGGAACGCGGCGACGGGCGGGTTTTTCGGCGGGTGGTCAGTGTTCGAGGATGAAGATCGGCTGATTGCGGTAGCCGAGTTGGATTTGGCCGCTGGCGAAGTTGCCGTCGTCGAACTCGGCATCGAGCGCGAGGAGCTGGTGGCGGTCGCTGGTGACGGGACTTTCCGGGATGGAGGCGATGAGGATGACGGCGCGGTGGCGGCTGCCTTGGTGATTGCTGTTGGGGTCCCAGGTGTAGCGGCCGCCGAACGGGGTGGGTTTGTTCCAGGTGGCGCTGTTGAGGTAGCCCTCCATGGCGGCGGGGACGGCGCCGGGGGTGCCGTCGCCGGGAGGCCAGTCGCCGCGTTCCTGCGCGTAGGTTTGGAAGGCGGCGGTGAGGACACGGATGTCGTTACCGATGGCGGCGATTCGCGCTTCGAGGAGAAGACGTCGCGCGAGCGGCACGGCGACGGCGAGGACCACGCTGAGGATGGCGACGACGACGGAGAGTTCGAGGAGGGAGAAACCCGCGCGGGAGTGGAGCGATCGGCCGGCCATGGGGGAGTGGCGGGACGGGTTCATCGGGCGAGGGGGAGCCTAGCGCGATTCTTCGCCCAGGCGGCGGAAGATGGCGAGATGGGAGGCGATGATCAGCGGCACGAGGAAGGTGGGAAAGAGGCTGAGGGGAAGTTCGGCGAACGCGGCGAGTTCGCGCGAGCCGGAGAGGGCGGTGCGCGCGGCCGAGGAGATAACGAGCAGAATGTCGACGAGGCCGAAGATGTTCCAGTAGTAGATCGCGCGGCGGCGGGTGGATTCGGAAAATGGATACAGCGCGACGACGAGCGCGAGGAGGGCGACGGCGATGTCGCCCACGCCGGCGGGGAGAGCGATGCGTTGCGGGAGGACGCCACGGTCGCCGAGCACGAGGAAATAGACGCCGACGAAGCGGATCACGTGGAGCAGGACGATCGTGCGGAGATCGAGGGAGTCGATCCACGTGCGCAGCGGGGTGACGCGGCGGTAGGCGAGGACGAGGAGTGCGGTGAGGGTGAGGACAATCGCGGGAAGCGCGAGAGGCGGAAGGGGAACGAGGAACCGGGAGTGTCCGACGTAGAGAGCGGCCGCGAGCCAGATCCAAAGAACGAGGCGAATCGCGAAGGCGGTGGGCATGGGTGCGGGAAGGTTTTTGCGGGAGATTGGCGGAGAGACGAGAATGAAAGGAGAAGGTCGCGTGGCTCGCTCCGGGGCGGCGGGAAGGTGGCGGCGGGTGGTGAAAACAAAAAGGCCGAGGTCTGGGGGACCTCGGCAGGCAAAAGACGCGGTGGGGGCACCGCGCCTCCAGTGAATGTAGAAGATGAATCAGTCGGCGAGGGTGATGTTGAAGTGCTGGAGGGAGCTGGCTTCGAGCTGGTGGAGATTGGCGATGGCGATGCGGAGGTTCACACGGGCGAGGAGTTCGTTGACGCGCGTGGTTTCGAGGTCGTCCTGGATCTGCAGGACTTGGCGGCTGGTGGAGAGGCCGGCCTTGAAGCGGGCGAGTTCGAGCTCGTATTGACGGGTGGCGAGCTCGGTGGCCTTGGCGTTGATGGCGACGCTTTCGCGATTGGTTTCGACGGCGCGAACGGCGGAGCGGACTTGCACCAAGAGATCCTGCTCAATGGCGCGGAGACGCGATTCCTGGCGGCGAAGATTGGCGATGGCGGCGCGGTGGCGGGCGCGATCGGCGTGGAGGCCCCACGGAACGGACAGGGTGACGTCGAGCTGCCAGCTACGGGCGTCGGTGTTGCCGACGTCGCCGATGGCGCGGCCGTAGGTGCGATCGATGCCGTTGAGGCCGACGCTGCCGCCGACGTCGAGGGACGGGAGGGCGGCGTTTTTGGCGGTGGTGACGTCGAGTTCGAGCTGTTTGATGGACTCGAGCGTGGCGAGGTAGTCGGGCTGATTTTCGCGGGCGAGCTTGTAGGAGAGCTCGAACGAGGGCGAAGGCTGATCGAAGGCGGTGAGGCCGACGGTGCCGAGGTCGGTGTCGAATTCGAACTGGCCGATGAGGGCGAGGAGTTCGTCTTCGCGGTTGCGCACGCCCTGTTCGGCGATGAGGACGCCGTTGCGGGCGGTTTCGATGCCGACTTCGGCGGTGAGGACGTCGAGGTCGGTGGCGACGCCGGTGAGGCGGCGGGTGTTGTTTTCCTCGTAGAGGCGTTCGGCGAGGCGGAGGCTGTGGCGGCGAACGGCGAGGTTTTCGCGGGCGAAGACGAGGTTGTAGTAGGCGGCTTCGGTGTCGCGGATGACCTGCAGGACGCTGCTCTTGAAATTAAGGCGGGCGATTTCGACGCCGAGGCGATTGCGCTCGATGTTCGCGCGATTGGCGGCCAAGCCGGCGCCGCGGAGGAGCGGCTGGGTGACGGTGAGGGCGACGTCGCTGTTGTAAACCGGGTTGAAGGCGAACGCGGTGCGGTTCGTGGAGGCATCGCGGTCGACGCTGGCGCTCAGGCTGACGAGCGCGCCGGTGGCAATGAATTGCGAAACGCCGACGCGGGCGTCGGTGACGTCGGTGCGGGAGCCGCCGGCGAGGGGGTGGTTCTTGGCGGAGAAGCGCTGAACGGAGGCGTTGAAGACCGGTTCAAACGTGGCTTCGGCGACCTCGAGAGCCTCGCGGGCGATCGTGGTGTCGAAGGCGTTGATCTGGAGATCGAAGTTTTTCTGGAGCGCGCGCGCGATGCATTCCTCGAGGGTGAGGGTGGGGGCCTGGAGGGGAGGCGGCGTGGCGGGCAGCGGGGCCGGAGTTTGAGCGAGCGCGAGGGCGGTGCTGCTGACGAGGAGGCAGAGAACGCGGGCGGAAGAACGGAACATGGAGAAAATCGGTCCGATGATTGGGAGGAAGAACACAGGGCGTGTCGAAAAGTTACTGCGAGGAGGCCAAGAGGAGGGATCGCAGTGAAAAAACGAAGAAGCCGGATGTCATCGCGCTGGAGACGGAGGCAGAGGTGGAAAGTTTCGAGCGTTCTGGATCGATGGAGCGAACGGCAACGTGCGGGAACCGGTGCGGGGCTTCGAGGGGAATTGGGCCGAACGGTTCGATGAAGAGATGAGCGGCGCAGAGAAACAAAAAAGGCGGGCCGGTGAGGGCCCGCCGAAAGTTGGCGCCTGGTTCGCGCTGCTCAGTGGGCGTGGCCGGCGTGCGCGGCAGGATCGGACTTCGCGAGCTCGGCTTCGACGAGGTCGCGGATGTAGGAACTCATCGCGAGGCGGGCGCTGCCGGCGGCGATTTGTTCGCGAGCGGCGGTGAATTCGGGCGACGACTCGTCGATCGCGGGGGCGCTCTTGTCGATGGCGTGGACGATCAGGCCGTTGTCGCGGGCGATGACCATGTCGGAGACGCGGCCCTTTTCGAGGCGCTCGAGCACGCTGTAGACGGAGTAGTCGAGGTCCTGCGGCGGCTGGCGGAGCGTGAACGCGGCGGGCGTCTTGACGTCGGCTTTGACGGAGCTGGCGGAGGCGGCGGCGTTGGCGGCCTGTTCGAAGGATTCGCCGTTTTTCAGGCGCGATTCGATGGCGCTGCGGAGGGTGCGGCCGAGTTCGACGAAACGTTTGCGTTTTTCATTCTCGCGGTAGTCGGCTACGACGCGTTCACGAACCTCGGCGAGCAGCGGCTGACGGGCGGGCTCGAGGTCGTTGAAGAAAAGAACCACGGAGCCGGCGGGCGTGCCCACGGCGTCGGAGTAGGGGTGATCCTTGTTGAGCTTGAAAGCTTCGGTGGCGACTTCGCGGGAGCCTTGGAATTCGGCGGGGCCGGTTTCGCGGGTGAAAGGCGCGAGGGATTTGAGGGAAACGTTGCGCTCGGCGAGGAACGTGTCGAAGGCCGGAGTGCCGGGGGCGAGTTTGCGCTCGAAGAGTTCGTAGGCGAAGTCGGAGGCGGCCTTGGTGGCCTGACGGCGGGCGCGTTCGAGTTTGAGGGTGGTTTCGACCTGCGGGCGAACGGCGGCAAAATCGGCCGCGGGGTCGGACTGCGCAGCGGCGTCGGCGCTGGCGGCGGGTTTCGGGAAGCGGCCGGGATTGGAATCGTAGAAGGCGCGAACCTCGTCGTCGGAAACGGTGACCGAGGCGAGGAAAGCGGTGGCGGGGAAGTCGACGTAGTTGACGACGATGCGGGGGGGCACCTCGTAGCGGAACGAGTTTTCCTCGAAGAACTGGTTGATCGCGACGTCGTTGACGGGGATGTCGGGCTGGTAGCTGGTGTAGTCGATGCTGGCGATGCCGAGGGTCCAGCGGGTTTCGGCCTGTTGGAGCTGGGACTTCACGTCGGAGGGAAGGGTGTAGCCGGGGCCGGAGAGGAGTTGTTGCACTTTTTCGATGCGGACGTCGGCGCCGAGGACGCGGCTGACATCGCTTTCGCGGATGCGGCTGTTGCCCTTGAGGGAATCGCGGAAAGAGGCGTAGCGCTGGGCGTCGAACGTGCCCTCGGGGCCGATGAAGGCGCGGAGGGTTTTGATGTGATCGGCGATCTCCTGCTGGGTGGAGGCGGGAATGTGGAGTTCGTCGGCGAGGTGGAGGAACGCGGCGCGCTGGAAGGCGTATTCCTGGATCTGGGAGGAGTCGCCGAAGTAGCCGAACTGGAGCTGGGCGCTGAGGCCGGCGTCGCCGAAGAGGCGCTGGCTGTCTTCCTGGGAGCTGAGGTTGTAGCCGAAGACGTAGCGATTCATCGCTTCGCGTTCCGCGCGGCCAATTCCGGGAGCGGCGCCGATCGTGAACACAAAGGCGACGATAATGACGGCGAGGAGGACGGCGAAGATGACCTTAAAGTGGGTCTGAAAATAGCGCTGAATCCAGGAGATCATGAGGGGAGAAACGGGCGACGCTAGGTTGGGTCAGGGGGCTGGCAAGGGGGAAGTTGAAAGGGGAGGATGAGTTGGGAGATGAGGGATGGGGATTGAGAGTTGAGGGGATGAGGGTTGAGCGAAGGGGAGGGAGCCTTACGAGGCTGCTGGTTTTTTGCGGGAGGTGCCGAGGGCGAAGGGCGGGCGGGATTCGTCGAACGGGTATTCGATGAAGAGTTCTTCGAGGGATTTCTGGAAGAACTCGTCTTCGCTGAGGCGATTGGAGGCGAGGCTGTAGCGGAGGAGGATGGGGTCGAGCTGGTCGATCGAGGTGCCGATGGGGTTGTCGCCGAGGTTGTCGTCGAGGTGTTTGAAATCGTGGAGCGTGATGCGGTTGAGGGGGCGTGCCGGTTGGTAAAGGAGGTCGGCGGGATCGTCGTCGGCCGCGGCGGGAAGCGGGGTGATGAGTTTAAGATCGGTGAGGCGGTTGAGGCACTCGTTGAGGATTTGGGTGGGGACCTTGATCATGCTGCCAAGGTGCGAGGCGGCGACGGGAGGAAGGCAGTCCTGAAAGCGGCGGCAGATGGTGAGGAGGACGAGGAGGAGCAGACGCTCGCGCATGTTTTCGGAGAGCTTGCCCCAAGCGGCCTGGCTGTTGCGGAAATGGACGTTTTGGACGGCGTAGCTGATCTGGCCGCCGATGAGGACGTAGAGCCAGAAGATGTAGAGGCCGAACATGACGACGAGCGGGAAACCGAGGGAACCGTAGAGGCTCTCGGTGAGAATGACCCGGCGGACGTAGAGGAACGCGAGGTAGTTGTTCAGCATCAGGAGCGAGGCGACGACCAGGGCTCCGATGAACGCGGCGCGCCAAAGGACGCGCGTGTGCGGTATCACGCGATAGAATACAGTCAGGAGAACGACGAGGAGCGTGAACGAGAAGGCAGGCAGCGACCATTGCAGGGCGACGGCGACCTGTTGGGAGAAGGGGAGGCTGGCGATGGCGTCGTTGAAGACGCTGAGGAAGGCGCCGGCGCTGAGGAGCGTGACGGAGGCGAAAAAGAGAACGGCGCCGAGCGTGAGGGTCGTCCAGTAGTAGACGATACGCATGAGGAGCGAGCGGCCGTTGCGGACGCCCCAGATCTCGTTGAAGGTATCTTCGACGGTTTTGAAGAGGAGCAGGACGATGACCACGAGGCCGAAGAAGCCGACGGTGCCGGCGGAGCCGGAGCGGCCTTGGCTGATGAAGTTGTTGATCATGCTCACGAGCCGAGGATTGAGGTGAACGTCGGCGGGTGAGGCGGTGGGCGAAAGCTCGGGCGGAGAATCTGCGCCGGGCGAGTCTTGCGTGGAGGGATCCTGAGCGGGGGCAGGAGCGGTCGAGCGCGAGGCCGGTTCGTCGTCGTGGTGGGGAAGTTTGCCGTATTGGGCGACTTGCGGTGCGACGAAGTAGATGAGTCGGCTGAGGGTGTTGGCGGCGAGGTTGGGGTCCTTGTTGTCGAGGGCGAAGCCGGCGATCAGGACGGTGAGTGCGACGAGCGGACCGAGGCCGAGGAGCGAGCTGAAGCTGAGGGCGGCGGCGCGGCTGGCGGCTTTGGTTTCAGAGAAAACGGTCCAGGTGATGGAGAGGACGCGAAGGACGGCGTAGCCGCAGCCGCGGAGGGAGAATTGGCGCAACTGGCCGGGCTCCCAGATTTCAGTCTGATAGAGCTGAACGAATCGTTTCCAGTGTTGCGAGAAACGAGGCATGACGCGTGAGACAGCGCGGTGGCGGCCGGGTGCGTCAGGCGGAGAGCAGGTGCCAGCCGACGAAGGCGAAGCCGCCGAGCGCGGCGATGGTGGAGATCACGGCCGGGAGAAGGCTGACGACGACCGTGCTGATGTAGAGGCCGGCGCTGCCGGCGAGGAGCGCGACGAAGGGGAGCGACTGGCCGTGCGTCCAGAAGATGAAGCCGAGAAAGCCTAGACCGAGGGCGGCGCGGAACCGGACGAAGGGATAAACGGAGACGACACCGAGGCCGAGGACGACGGCGAGGAGTAGGTCGATGACGCCGAGGAAAACGAGCGGCGTGGCGAGGAGCTTGGCGAAATCGAGGGACGCGAGGGCGTCGGCGGCGGGGATGAGTTCACCGAGGGCGGCGAGGACGAGCGCGCCGATGGCGGTCCAGCGGCCGATGGCGGCGGCGCGGCCCATGGCTTCGGCGGGGTCCTGGCGATCTTTTGTGTCGGCCGTGCGACCCTCGGCGGCGGCGAGCATGTCGTTGACGGTGATGGGCGCGGCGCCTTCGACCTCTTTGTTGAGCGTTTCGAGGTTCTGCTTCGAGCGAATGGTGAGTTTCTTCTTTTCGGGGAAGAGGGTGGCTTTCAGTTCCGCGTTCGAGTCGATAGGTGTCCACTGCTCGGTGTTGGCGTCGTAGTAGAGCGTGGCGGGGGTGAGCTGGCCGGAGTCGATGAGCGAGGTGAGCTGCTCGGTGGTGAAAGGCCCGCGAGCCTCGGTGTCCGACTCGTTGCGGATGTAGAATTCCTGCGTCGCCATGTGGGTGAGGCGGAGGGTGGTTTGAGAGGGCGGAAGCGGCAAGCTTGAAGCCGCCGCGCGCCGCGGTGCGGCGCGCGGAAGATCCACGATCCAAGGACCAAACTCCAGAGAAGGTTCAAATTCCAAACACCAGGGGGGTGCGGGAGATCGTTGAGTTGAGGGTTCTCTGGAGCTTTGGGGTTTGGAGCTTTCCGCGCGGAGCGCGGACTACATGCGTGTGAGCGTGCGGAGGCCGAGGAGGTTCAAGCCGGTTTCCAAGAGGAGGAGCGTGCGGGCGCAGAGGAGGAGGCGGCGAGCGCGGATCGCGGGGTCCTCGACGAGGACTTTGTCGGCGTTGTTGAAGGAGCTGTAGTCGCCGGCGAGTTCGAAGAGGTAGAGACCGAGGAAGTGGGGGCGGAAGGACTCGGTCGCGAGCCGGATGGCGTCGGGAAATTTCGCGAGCTTGCGCGCGAGAGTGAGTTCGGTGGGCGTCTCGGGTGGCGTGGCGAGGGATGCGAGCGAGGCGTCGTCGGGCGAGGTGCCGGCTTTGCGGAAGATGGAATGGATGCGGGCGACGGCGTAGAGGAGGTAGGGCGCGGTGTTGCCGTCGAGAGCGAGCATCTTGTCCCAGGAGAAGACGTAATTGCTGCTCCGGTTTTGGGAGAGGTCGGCGTATTGGACGGCGCCGATGCCGACGACGCGGGCGATTTCGCGGCGTTCGGATTCGGGGAGGTCGGGGTTCTTTTCGGAGACGATGGCGAAGGCGCGCTCTTCGGCTTCGTCGAGGAGGGCTTTGAGTTTGATGGTGCCGCCGTCGCGGGTCTTGAGGGCCTTGCCATCTTCGCCGGTGACGGCGCCGAAGGTGATGTGGTGAAATTCGGGCAGCCGGTAGTTTTTCGCGGAGAACCATTTTTTCACCGTGAGGATGAGCTGCTCGAAGTGGTCGGACTGGCGGAAGTCGGTGACGACGGCGATGCCGTCGGCTTTGAAGTGCTCGACGCGGTAGAGTGCGGTGGCGAGGTCGGTGGAGGCGTAGTTGGAGGCGCCGTCGGCTTTGCGGATGAGGAAAGGTTGTTTCGCGAAGCGCGGATGCTCGGGGTGGAAGACGACGAGGGCGCCCTCGCTTTCGACGGCGAGCGGCGGGGTGGTGGAGGTGAGCTCTTCGTAGATGCGCTCGACCTTGTCGTTGTAGAAGGACTCGCCGAGGTTGTGGTCGAAGCGGATGCCGAGGCGGTCGTAGATCTGTTGGAAGGCGGCGAGGGAGACCTCGGAGAATTTTTGCCAGAGGGCGACGTTTTCGGGGTCGCCGTTTTGGAGGGCGACGAGCTCGCGGCGGGCTTCGTCGAGCTCGGGCGAGCCCTCGGGGGTGGCGTTGTGGCCGAGTTTATAGAGGCGTTCGAGTTCCTCGATCGGATCGGCCGCGAGGGCGTCGGGGTTGGCCCAGCGTTTGTAGCCGTAGATGAGTTTGCCGAATTGCGTGCCCCAGTCGCCGAGGTGGTTGTCGCGGATGACGTGGGCGCCGGTGAAGGCGAGCAGGCGGCAGATGGCTTCGCCGATGACAGCGGAGCGGAGGTGGCCGACGTGCATCTGTTTGGCGGTGTTGGGCGAGGAGTAGTCGACGACCCAAGTCTGGCCCTGATGGGCGGCGGCGGCGCCGGTGGCGAGGGCGTCGCGGGAGTCGAACGTGCGGAGCCAAGCGAGGAGCGCGGCGGGCTTGAGGGTGAAGTTGATGAAGCCGGGGCCGGCGATGGCGACGTCGGTCAGTTCGCGAATTTCGGCGGGGAGGGCGGCGACGAGCTGTTCGGCGACGGCGCGGGGGTTTTGTTTGCGGGATTTGGCGTAGCCGAGCACGCCATTGGCTTGAAAGTCGCCGTGTTTGGGATCGGCCACGCGGACCTCGGGGGCGAAGGCGGCGGCGTCGAGTCCGGCGGTGGAGGCGGCGGACTTGAGCACCGAGTCGAGTTCGGCGGCGAGGTTGAACGAGACGTGCATTTCGCGAGGAAACGGGACGCCGGGAGGGGCGGGCAAGCGCGGAGTTGGCCGGCGGAAAACGAGCCAGCGGGAGAGAGGGGGAGAAGCGAAAGCGGCGGAAACGCGCGAGAGGCGCGACGCGTGGATACACAAACTATGTATTCACAGCCAATAAGGATGCATCGGGCGGCGTGGAGATGCGGCGGTATGGGAAACGTCGATACCGGCGCGAAAGGTAGGGGGCGGGCCCCACCGGGGCGGCGGGTTGCTGTCCCGGCGAGCGGGTGTATAGTGTTGGCCGGGCAACGATCCGGAGGCGGGTGCGGAGGCGCCTCGCCCCAGGGTTTTGGCTCGACTTCCTGTCATAAGCGGGTTTTCTCGCAAACTTTTCCGCACCGCGGCACCGCGGGCGATTTTATACTACCCACATGACGAAACGCACTATTCCGGCCCGCCGGTTCATCAAGCCGTCCTTCGAGTTCTTGATCGAAAAGAAGCGCGATGGCGGCGAGTTCACGCAGGAGGAAATTCGCTATATCATCGATAGCACGCTCGATGGCGAGATGCCCCAGCACCAACTGGCGGCGTTGATGATGGCGATCTATTTTTCGAACATGTCCGCGCAGGAGACCGCGGATCTGACGGAAGAGATGATGCTTTCGGGCGAGGTGATCGATCTCTCGTCGATCGCGAAACCGAAGATCGACAAGTATTCCACGGGCGGCGTCGGCGACAAAACGTCGCTGGTGCTCGTGCCCCTTGCGATGGCGAGTGGCGTCGTGGTCCCGATGATGTGCGGCGTGGAGCACGATTACGTGATCAACACGCTGGAGAAGCTGAACAGCATCCCGGGTTTCAAAGGCAATCTGTCGATCGATGCGTTCACGTCGCAGCTCGGCCGCATCGGCGGCGCGATCGTGCAGCAGAGCGAGGCGCTGGCGCCGGCGGACCAGAAATTCTACGAACTTCGCAAGGAAACCGGCACGATCCCGAGCCTGCCGCTGATCACGGGCAGCGTGTTGTCGAAGAAGTTGGCGGAAGGTTCGGAAGGCCTCGTGATCGACGTGAAGTGGGGCAACGGCTCCTTCATCAAGGATCTCGAGCAAGCGAAGCAACTGGCGCGTTCGATGACGCGCGTGGGGCGTTCGATGAAGCGCCGTTGTGTGGCGCTCGTGACGGACATGAACCAGCCGCTCGGCGATACGGTTGGCACTTCGCTGGAAGTCAAAGAAGCGATCCAATTGCTGAAGGGCGAAGGTCCGGAGGACATGAAGGAACTCGTGCTGAAGCTCGGCATGGAGATCGTGCGGCTCGCGGGCGTGGCGGGATCGACGTTGTCGGCGAAGCAGACCGTGCAGCGTCACCTGACGGACGGTTCGGCGCTGGCGAAGTTCAAGGAACTCGTGAAGGCGCAGGGCGGCGACACCTCGTTCATCGACAGCCCGGAGAAATTCCCGGCGGCGCGCCATATCCGGAAGCTGCCGGCTCCGAAACGTGGATACGTGCACACGATCAACGCGGCGATGATCGCGCGTGGCGTGCACCTCCTCGGCGCGGGCATCGAGCCGAATGCGTCGCATGGCAATCACCACCACGGTCACGGCCACGGCAATCACGCGCCGAAGATCGACCACGCGGTGGGCGTGTCGGAGATCAAGAAGGTCGGCACGCAGGTGAAGCAGGGCGAGCCGCTGATGATGATTCACTACAACGACGAGGCGAAGCTCGAGCAGGCGCTGGAATACTTCAAGAATGCCTATCGGCTCGCGCCGAAGCGGCCGACACCGCCGCCGTTGATCGTGGAGCGCGTCGCGTAAGGCTGCGGGCGATACACGGAAATCGTGGCGCAAAGCCCTTGGACAGTTTTCGAAGCCGACCGGGAAACCGGTCGGCTTTTGTGTTGGGTGGTTGGCCGAAGCGTCGGCTCGCCTTTCAAAGGGACCGCGCCAGAATCTTTTGATGACGTCTTGATCGCAGCGAATCCGGTGCTGGATTCTTCGCTTCGCTCAGAATGACAGAGTGGGGAGGCAACGCGCTAGAAAGAGCGGAGGAGGCGGTGTTTCATGGCGTAGAGGAAGGAAGCGGCGGCGACGAGGAGGGCGGTCGAGAAGGCCGGATCGCCGAGAGAATGGGGGGACGCGGCGGCGGTTTGGTGGATGGCGGGAACGAGGGCGCGGAGCGTTTCGAGCGAGAGGCCTTGGGAAAGGGCGAGCGCGAGGCCGGCGAGAGCGGCGAGGGAAAACACGAAGGCGCGGGCGGATGGACGTTCGAAAAAAGGGACGGCGCGCGGAGCGGGCGGAGGGAGCGCGGCGAGGACGCGCGCGGTGAAACCGTCGTCGGGAAGATCGGCGTGGTTCTGACGAAGCAGCGCGGCGAGATGGGCGTCGTCGTTGGAGGAGGGATTCACGTTTGCGGATTCCATGACGCGAGGAGGTGGCGGAGTTTTTCTTTGCCGCGCGCGAGGTGAGTTTTGACCGTGCCGAGCGGCCAGGCGAGAAGCGCGGCGATTTCGTGATGCGAAAGGCCCTGTCGGTAGCCGAGGTGCAGGGCGAGTTCTTCGTCGGGCGAGAGGTGTTGCAGGGCGGCGGCGAGATCGTGCTCGAGTTCGAAACGCGTGGTGGCGGCGGGAGCGTCGTCGGGATGGTTGGAATCGAGTTCGTCGTGTT
>Ga0207415_1000418_pt1 | contig 31490 bp, 27 predicted proteins | sample Passage237A_FD_187369 | JGI IMG/M metagenome (GOLD analysis project Ga0207415, IMG submission 187369) | Cellulose adapted compost microbial communities from Newby Island Compost Facility, Milpitas, CA, USA - Passage2 37A (SPAdes) (version 3) ... | reverse complement strand
GACCTTCACGGGCAGGAAAGGGGTACACCGGAGGACCAACCTTACCCGCAGCCAACCCCGTACCGGCTCTCAAGTCCAATCCCCGCGCCCAACGGCCGAGACCAAACAACCCGCGCAAAGGTCTCCAGCATGAGGACCTTTGTTAGTTCCTCACCCTGAGCCTGTCGAAGGGTCAGGGTTTCAGCCGCCACCCTGATGCCCGGACAAACCCATGCTTCGACAGGCTCAGCATGAGGACCATTTTTACCCACGTGACCGCGCGGCAGGCCGAGGCCCCCGCGAGCGGCCCCTGGATCGCTACGCTCGCGCTCGCGGTGACCAAGACGGGGTCATGGCCAGGCCCGGCGGGCCGCGGCGATCCAGGGCCGCTTCGGCCGGCCTCAGCCCTCCAGCATGGGCAGCCTGAGGCCCTTCTCGCGGGCGCAGTCGACGGCGATCTCGTAGCCGGCGTCGGCGTGGCGCATCACGCCCGTCGCGGGGTCGTTCCACAGCACCCGCTCCAGCCGGCGCGCCGCCTCGGGCGTGCCGTCGGCGACGATCACCATGCCGGCGTGCTGGGAGAAGCCCATGCCGACGCCGCCGCCGTGGTGCAGGCTGACCCAGGTGGCGCCGCTCGCCGTGTTCAGCAGGGCGTTGAGCAGCGGCCAGTCGGAGACGGCGTCGGAGCCGTCCTGCATGGCCTCGGTCTCGCGGTTGGGGCTGGCGACCGAGCCGGAGTCGAGGTGGTCGCGGCCGATGACGATCGGTCCCTTCAGCTCGCCCTTGGCGACCATCTCGTTGAAGGCGAGGCCGAGGCGGTGGCGGTCGCCCAGCCCGACCCAGCAGATGCGCGCCGGCAGGCCCTGGAACTTGATCCGCCGCCGGGCCATGTCGAGCCAGTTGTGCAGGTGCGGGTTGTCGGGCATCAGCGCCTTCACCTTCTCGTCGGTGCGGAAGATGTCCTCGGGATCGCCCGAGAGGGCCGCCCAGCGGAAGGGCCCGACGCCGCGGCAGAAGAGCGGCCGGATGTAGGCCGGCACGAAGCCCGGGAAGTCGAAGGCGTGGCTCTCGCCCATCTCCAGGGCCATCTGGCGGATGTTGTTGCCGTAGTCGAGGGTGGGCACGCCCGCCGCGTGGAAGTCCAGCATGGCGCGCACCTGCACGCGCATGGACTCCTTGGCGGCCTTCACCGTGCCCTCGGGGTCGGCGAGCTTTCGCCGCTCCCACTCGTCCAGGCTCCAGCCGGCCGGGAGGTAGCCGTTGAGCGGGTCGTGGGCGGAGGTCTGGTCGGTCACCGCATCGGGCCGCACGCCGCGGCGCACCAGCTCCGGGAAGACCTCGGCGGCGTTGCCGAGCAGGCCGACGGAGATCGCCTCGCCGCGGGCGCAGGCCTCCTTCACCATGGCCAGCGCCTCGTCCAGGTCCTGGCAGGCCTTGTCGAGATAGCCGGTCTCCAGGCGCTTCTCGATGCGGCTGGGCTGGCACTCGACCGCCAGCATGCAGGCGCCCGCCATGGTCGCCGCCAGCGGCTGGGCGCCGCCCATGCCGCCCAGGCCGCCGGTCAGGATCCAGCGGCCCTTCAGGTCGCCGCCGTAGTGCCGGCGGCCGACCTCGACGAAGGTCTCGTAGGTGCCCTGCACGATCCCCTGGCTGCCGATGTAGATCCAGGAGCCCGCGGTCATCTGGCCGTACATCATGAGGCCGGCGCGATCGAGCTTGTTGAAGTGCTCCCAGGTGGCCCAGTGGGGCACCAGGTTGGAGTTGGCGATCAGCACCCGCGGCGCGTCGGCGTGGGTGCGGAAGACGCCGACGGGCTTGCCGGACTGCACCAGCAGGGTCTCGTCGTCGCCGAGAGTCTTCAGGTTCGCGACGATGCGGTCGAAAGAGGCCCAGTCCCGGGCCGCCCGGCCGATGCCGCCGTAGACCACCAGCTCCTCGGGCCGCTCGGCCACCCGGCCGTCCAGGTTGTTCATCAGCATGCGCAGGGCCGCCTCGGTCTGCCAGCTCCGGCAGCTGATCTCCGGCCCGGTGGGGGCGACGATGTGGCGGGCATTGTCGAGGCGAGGATTGTCGCTCATGGCGGGACTCTCGGCTTTCGCGGGTGGTTCGGACGGTCGGGACAGGTCGGCGCGGCGCCGGTCAGGCCCAGCGCAGGCGCTGGCCCCAGCCGAGGCTCTCGGCCTTGGCGATCATGGCATGGCCCAGGGCGATGTCGCTGGTCGACAGGCCGCGGTGCCAGAAGAGGATAGTCTCCGCGTCGCTCTCGCGGCCGGGCTTGCGGCCGGCGACGATCTGGCCCAGCTCGGCGTGCAGCGTCTCCTCGGTCACCCGGTCGCTGTCGACGTGGGCGCGCAGGGCGCCGAACGGCAGGCCCTTGCGGCACTGCCCCCAGTCGTCGACCACCACCTTGCTCATGATGTCGGTGAGCGACAGCTCGACCGCACTCATGGTGCCGTAGGGCACGACGAAGGCGCCCGGCTTGATCCATTCGGTCTTCAGCAGCGGCTGCGGCGCCGGCAGGCGCGAGGCCTCCACCACGACATCGGCGTCGCGCACGCAGCTCTCCCAGTCCTCGGTCGCCACCACCGGCTTGCCGAGGTCGCGCGACAGACGCTCGGCGAAGGCGTTGCGGCTCTCCGGCCGGCGGGAGTGCACGCGGATCTCGTCGAAATCGAACAGGTGGTTCAGCAGCCGGACGTTCCAGTAGGCGGTGCCGCGGGCGCCGATGTGGCCCAGCACCTTGCTGTCCTTGCGCGCGAGGTACTTGCCGCCCAGCGCGGTGATGGCGCCGGTGCGCATGTCGGTGATGGCACTGGCGTCCAGAATCGCCCTGGGCTGCCCGGTGACCGGGTCGGCGAGGTACAGCATCGCCAGCTCGGACGGCAGGCCGTGCTTGTAGTTGTCGACGAAGTCGCCGACCACCTTCACGCCGGCCGCACCGAGGGGGTGGACGACGCCGCGCAGGACGTTGAAGTGGCCCTTGTCGGAGCTCTCCGGCACCAGGTGCATGCGCGGCTCGATGACCGTCGCCCCCTCCCCTTGCGCCTTCAGGCCGGACTCCACGGCCGCCAGGATCTCGGCGTCGCTGAGCGCCAGGGCCTCGACGTCGAGGCCGGAGAGGAAGGTGATGTAGATCGGTTGCATGAAGCGGGTCCTGTCGGTTGTCAGGCGACGCGGCTGGCGGCGCCGGCGCCGGTGCGGAAACGGCCGGCGAAGGAGAAACGGGCGGCGGGATGCACGAAGGTGGCGAGGGTGACCGGCTGGTCGCCCGCCCAGGTGCGGCGCCGCAGGCTGAGCAGCGGCGCGTCGACCGGCAGGTCCAGCAGCTTCGCCTGCGCCGCATCGGCGGCGGCGGCCTCGATCACATGCTCGATCTCGCTGGCCGTGATCCGCGCGGTGAGCCACCGGCTCGGCGTCTCGGCCGCCGGGTCGAGCGACAGGTAGTCGGGGGCGGCGAGCGGGCTGACCCAGCGCTCCTCGATCTGGATCGCCGCCTGCCCGTCGAAGTGGACCAGCCGCGTGAAGAAGACCGGCGCCGCCCGGGGCAGCGCAAGGGCGAGAGCCACCTCCTGGGGCGCCGACAGCGCCTTGTGCACCAGCACCTCGGCGTGGTGACGGCCGCCGCGGGCGGCGATCTCGTCGTCGATCGAACGGATCAGCAGCAGCGGCAGGCGCGGACGCGCCTCCTCGACGAAGGAGCCGACGCCGGCCACCCGGCGGATGCGGCCCTCTTCTGCCAGTTCCCGCAGCGCCCGGTTGACGGTCATCCGGGCGACGCCGAAGCGTGCGACCAGGGCGCTCTCGGACGGCAGCTTGCCGCCGGGCACCCAGCGCCCCTGGTTGATCTCCGCCGCCAGCGTCGCCTTGATCGCGAGATAGGGTGCGCCCGGATGAGCCGAGAGGAAGCCCTCCCCCTCGCTCTGACCCATTCGTTCGTCCACGTCCTTCTTCACGCAACAGACCTTTGCAGAGCAGCGATTCGACGTTAATTCCTTTACCTGTCTATACAGGTATGGTTCCCTGCCTGACAAGCCAACCTTTCGGGAGAAAGACTCATGCGCCTGCCAGTCGCCCTCGGGGCCGGGCTGTTCGCCCTCTCCGCCGCCACCGCCGCCCTGGCGGCCTATCCCGAACGGGCCGTCACCATCGTGGTGCCCTTCGGCGCCGGCGACTCCGTCGACGGCACCGCGCGGGTGATCGCCGAGAACCTGCAGGAAGACCTCGGCGTGCCCTTCGTCGTGAAGAACGTCCCGGCAGGCGGCGGCGCCGCCGGCACCGCCGAGGTGGCGCGCGCCCCCGCCGACGGCTACACCCTGCTGATGGCCTCCACCGGCGCCCTGACGGCACGGCCGCAGGTCTCCGACGCCGGGTACGAGACCGACGACTTCGCGCCGATCGCGCAGCTGGTGACGGTGCCGATCGCGCTCGCGGTCGCCAAGGACAGCCCCTACAAGACCCTCGACGAGCTGCTGGCTGCCGCCAAGGACAAGCCGCTGAAGTATGCGACCCCGGCGCCCGCCAGCACCCAGCACCTCTCCATGACGGCATTCGCCAAGGAGAACGGCCTGAAGCTGGTCCACGTCGGCGGCCAGGGCGGCAAGGGCGCCGTCACCAAGACCCTGACCGGCGAGACCGACTTCACCTTCACCGGCGCACCGAACTTCACCGCCCTGCAGGAAGCGGGCGAAATGCGCGTGCTGGCCGTCGCGGCGCCGAAGCGGGTGCCCTACATGCCCGACACCCCGACCTTCGCCGAGGCGGGCCACGACCTCGACGCCTCCGTCTGGTTCGGCCTGGTGGCGCGCAAGGACGTGCCCGACGAGGCCCTGGCGAGCCTGCGGAAGGTGGTCGGCGAGGTGGCGCAGAGCCCGGCGACCCTGGAGCTCTACGAGAAGTTCGACTTCACCCCCGCCTACCTCGACGCCGACGCCTTCGGCGACAAGATCCAGGCCGACGTCGAGCGCAGCCGCGGGACCCTCACCGATCTGGGCCTGCTGAAGAAGTGAGCACCGGGGCCACCTCGCCCGGCCCCACGGGCTCCCGAGGCGGCGGCGCCGACCGCCTCCTCGGGGCCCTCACGCTGCTGCTGGCAGCGGGATTGTGGGCGCTGGCGGACACCATCCCCGCCAGCGCCTTCTCCCAGTCGCTGGAGCCGGGTTTCTTTCCGAAGCTGGTGGCCGCGCTGCTGCTGATACCGGCGGTCGGGCTGCTGGTGCGGCCGGGGCCGCGACCGCTTGCGGCGGTCGGCACCGCGCTGGGCAGCCTGCGCCTTCTCGCCTTCGCAGCCCTGCTGGCCGCCTACGCCCTCGCCTTCCCCCTGGTGGATTTCCGCCTGTCGACCTGGATCTTCTGCCTGGGGGCCCTCGCTCTCGCCGGGGGACGGCGGCCGCTCGAACTGGCGCTCTTCCCGCCGCTCACGGCCCTCGTGGTCGACACGATCTTCCGCCACGGCTTTTCGGTCCAACTGCCGCAATGGACGTTCTGAATCTCGATCTGGGCACCGCGCTGGGTGCCTTCGCCGGTTCGCCTGCGGTCTGGGGCTGGCTCCTGCTCGGCGTGGTCCTCGGCCTGCTGTTCGGCGCCATGCCGGGGCTGACCGCCACCGCCGGAGTAGCGATCGCCACGCCGCTGACCTTCGGTCTGGGCTTCGACGCCTCGATGGCCCTGCTGCTCGGCCTCTACTGCGCCGGCTATTTCGCCGGCTCGATCCCCGCCATCCTGCTGAACCTGCCCGGCGCCCCGGGGAACGCGGCCACGGCGCTGGACGGCAACGCCCTGGCCCGGATGGGCGAGGCCGAACGGGCGCTGGTGCTGGCGACCCTCGCGTCGATGATCGGCGGCGTGGTCTCCACCCTCATCCTGCTGTTCGCGGCCCCGCTGCTCGCCCGCTTCGCGCTGCAGTTCACCGCGGTCGAGTACGCCAGCCTCGGCCTGTTCGGTCTCACCTGCATCGCCGCCGTGTCCGGACGATCCCTGGGCCGCGGCATGATCGCGGCGCTCATCGGCCTCTACCTGGGAACGGTGGGCAGCGACCCGGTGGAGGGCACCGACCGCCTGACCTTCGGCATCCCCGATCTGCTCGGCGGCATCCCCCTGATCCCGGCGCTCATCGCCCTGTTCGCGCTGACCGAGGTGCTGTCGCAGATCGCCGGCCACGGCGGCGGCGACCTGCTGCCGGTGCAGCGGCGCTTTCCCGTCAGCAGGTGGCTCACGCCGCTGCGCCGCGAAGGCTGGCTGATCGGCCGCAGCTCGCTGGTCGGGACACTGGTCGGCATCCTGCCGGGCACGGGGCCGACCATCGCCTCCTGGCTGGCCTACGGCGACATGGCCCGCGGACGGCGCAGCGACGACGAGAGCCTCGAGCGGCGGGAGGCGGGGGTGCTGGCCTGCGAATCCGCCAACAACGCCGTCACCGGCGGCGCCATGGTGCCGCTGCTCACCTTCGGCATCCCCGGCGACACGGTCACCGCCGTCCTGGTGGGCGCGCTGCTGATCCAGGGCATCGACCCGGGCCCCTTCTTCATCACCCAGCAGGGGCCGCTGTTCGCGCAGATCCTGGTGATTCTGCTGGCGGCCAACCTGCTGATGGCGGTGGTCACGCTGGCCCTGCGGCGGCGGCTGCCCGCGCTGCTCTCGGTACCGATGCGGCTGCTGCTGCCGGTGGTCGTGGTCCTCTGCATCGCCGGCAGCTACGCGGCGGGCGGCTCGAACTTCGACGTCGCCTTCACCGCCGTCGCCGGCCTGATCGGCTACGTCCTCCTGAGCCTCGGCCTGCCGATCCCGCCGCTGGTGCTGGGGCTGGTGCTCGGCCCCATCGTCGAGCGGAACCTGCGCGACGCCCTGACGGTCCATGCCATGGATTGGTCGGTCTTCGTGACCCGGCCGATCAGCGCGCTGCTGCTGCTGGCGACCGCCGCAGCCCTGCTGCTCGCCTGGCGCCGTCTCAGTCGCCCAGCCGGCTGAGCGGGGCGTAGGCGGCGCGGTCGACCGCGGCAAACCCGTCGAGGTCGAGGGCGTCGAGCAGCACGGCCGCGGCCGGCTCGCGTGCCAGCGCCAGCAGCCCGTTCGTCAGCCGCTTCCGGACGCTGTCCTCGATCCCGGCGGCAGCGGCCAGCAGGGGCATGGGCCGGGCCGGGGTGCGGTCCACCTCCACCAGCCCCGCCAGCCGGTGCGGCGCATGCCGCCGCAGCAGGCTGTGGAAGTAGCTGTCGAGCGGGGCCAGATCGACACGCCGGTTCTGCAGGGCTTCGAGCGCCGCCCGCGGATGGATGAGCGGCCCGACACCGGCTTCGAACAGGCGCTCCGCCGCCGTATGGCCGACGTCCCGCAGGTATTCCCGCAGTGCGAGCCCGCCGGACAGGGAGTCGGCCGCGGTCCAGCCGATCCGCTCGACGGGCACCTCGGCGGGCGTCGCCGCCCGGCCCCCGATGCGCTGCATCAGCAGCGTCGCGTAAGCCGCTTCGCCCCGTCTGGCTGCCGAGCGCGGCAGCGGAACGGCCAGCCCGACCAGGGGCGGTGCGCCGGTCGAGAAGGGATAGCCGCAGACGAAGGCGCAGCCGAGGTCGGCACGGCCCCAGAGATCGCCGAGCGGCGCAGGGGCCGGATGACGCTCGTAGCGCAAGGCCACGCCGCTGAGCGCGGACAGGCAGGCGAAGAGCTGCTCCCACAGGGCCTCCACCTCGGGGCCGGCGGCGTACATGCGGGCATTGGCACAGAACGAGGTGACGAGGTCGCGCGGGCTCACCAGGTGTTCCTTCGCCGGACGGTGCGGCCGGCCCCCTGAGCCGCCGGCGCCGAGAAATTCTGATAGCCGGTAAGCTGGTAACGCGGTCCCGGATAGGAAAGCCGGGCTCGGCTGACCACGAGACCCCGCGACCAAGTTCGTCGGGTCAGCATCAGGCAGGGGTCGTGCGGCCCGAGTTGCAACAGGCGACGGACGTCCGGGGCCGGACGCACGGCTTCGATCACATGCTCCGCCGCATCCAGGGGCCCGAGATCCTCCAGGTACTCGTAGGGATTGATCCGGGTGAAGTCCTGGTCGATGTAGGCCGGCGCGAAGGCGGGGTTGACGGTGCGATCCTCGAGGGCCACCGGCGCACCCGCCTCCTGGTGCAGCAGGGTCGACCGGTAGACCGTGGCACCCGGCGGAACGGCCAGGGCGCGGGCGACCTCCGGGGTGGCCGATGCCCGCTGCAGTCGGATCACGAGACAGGCGTAGCGATGGCCGCGCTCTTCCACCTCCTGGCGGATGTTGCGGATCTCCAGCAACGCCGACTGCGGTTTGGGTACCGCCACGAAGCTGCCGACACCCTGGCTGCGGGAAATCGCCCCCTCGGTAGCCAACTCGCGCAGGGCCCGGTTGACCGTCATCCGCGAGACGGCCAGGCGCTCCGTCATCTCGTTCTCCGAAGGTATGCGCGCGCCGGGGGCCCACTCGCCGCTGGCGATGCGCTGCAGCACGAAGTCCTTGACCTTCTGGTAGAGGCGCGGCGACGACCGGTCGCCGCTCCGCAGGTCCGCAGCGTCTGTCACCTCAGGCGGCGTCGACTGCCGGCCCGACGCCGGCGCCCTGGGGCTGGCGCGCCGGAAAGCGGAGCGCCACCGCCGTGCCGCGCCCCTTCTGGCTGTCGATCGTCAGGCGGCCGCCGTGGGCCTCGATCAGCGCCTTGGTGATCGCGAGGCCCAGGCCGCTGCCGCCGAAGCGCCGCGCCAGCCGCTGGTCGACCTGGCGAAAGGGCTCCACGGCGATCCGTGCCTCCTCCTCGGTCATTCCGATGCCATGGTCGGTCACGGTCACGGCCACTTCCTCACCGCGCTGGCCCTGGACCAGCCGACAGTCGATCTCGACCGGCTCCCCGCCGGGGGTGAACTTCAGGGCGTTGGACAAGAGGTTGAGCAGCATCTGGCGCACCGCCCGCTCGTCGGCGTCGACGTGCGGCCAGCGCTCGGGCTCCCGCAGGACGATCCGCTTCGAGCGCTCGTCGTCGGAGGCAAGCACGTCACTGACGCACTGGCGGGCCACCACGTCGAGAGCGACCGGCGAGAAGCTGAGGTCGAGGCGGCGGGCCTCGACCCGCGACATCAGCAGGACGTCGTCGACGAGGCTGAGCAGGTGCCGGCCGCTGCGCAGGATGTCGCCCGCATAGTCCCGGTAGCGCGGCGGCGAGATGCGGCCGAACTGTTCCTGCGTGATGACGTCGCTGAAGCCGATGATGGCGTTGAGCGGCGTGCGGATCTCGTGGCTCATGGTCGCGAGGAACTGCGACTTCGCGAGGTTGGCCGCCTCGGCCGCCTCCTTCGCCGAACGCAGTTCGTCCAGGAGACGCTCGCGGGCGACGGCGGCCCGGGTCAGGCGAGTCTGCTGGTTGAACAGCATGAAGACGAGCAGGCCGCCGCTGACCATCAGGCCCACCAGGATCATGAGCTGCAGCTCGTCCAGGAAGACGAGCTCCGCCCGGATCATCTCCACCCGCTGGCTCGCCAGCCGGTAGATGGCGGTGGTGAAATCGACGAGCTTGCTGTCGTAGGGATCGACCATGGCGACGATGGAATCGACGGTACCCGGCTTGTTCAGGTCGGGCATCATGGCGTCGATCTTCTCGAGCACCTTGGCCCAGCCGTCGATCGTGCTCGTCGCCTCGGCATCGTCGGCGTAGATATCGCGCACCGGCGGCTTGCCGACGACGTCGATCCGGTTGAACAGGATGTCCAGCCGCAGCGACACCTCGTCGGCCCAGTCCGCCGTCGGATGGCGGGCGTACTGCAGCAGCGCGTGGCGGAACCGGTTGTACTCGTTGGCCTGGAACTGGCTCGGCCAGAGCTCGCTGTACTGAAGCGCGGCAGCGAGACTGGCCTGCCTTGGAATGATCGAAAGCGCGACCGCCAGCGCCGACGCCGAGAAGATGCAGACGGCGACGACCAGTACGACGCGCAGAGACCGCAGCGGCGTGGTCAGCGGATCTCCAGGCTCTTCAGCTGCCACACCGACCTTCCGTAATAGAGCTGCTGCCGAAGCTCAGCATTCGAATCGTAAGGATATACGATAAAGATGGGGCCCTTGTCGCGGATCGGCATGTATTCGCCGTTCCGCTTGACCGCGAGAATGGGGCCGAAGGCGGCGGCATCGGCGAGCGGCAGTTCCTGTTTGTAGTCGTTCAGCGCACGCGCCTCGATGGTCGTCCCCTCGGCGCCGACCGCTTCCAGCAGGGACTGCAGCGTCGGCCCCTCGAAGGTCGTGACGCCCTCGGCCCAGGGCGTGGCCGTCTTGATCGTGGTCATCCCCAGGCCTTCGAGCATGTCGCGGTCGAAGACGGCCGTCCCGTCCTTGTTGGTGTTCTTGATGTTGCCGGAGACGGTCAGGATCACCCGACCGGCGGGCTGCTGCAGCGAGGCTGCGGACACGTCCGCGCTCCCCAGGGCCAGCGCCAGAAGCCCTGCACACAGGGCGAAGAAGCCGCGGCGGCCCATCCCGGCGGCGTCAATCGATATCGGCATCGTGATCCTCCTCGAAAACTCTTGTTCACGTGACAATGCCAGCCGTCCCGCAACGCGCTTGCGAGCCGAGTCCGGCCAGCCTAGCCTCCCGGCAGCATGATCCTACGGGCGAAGGGGCGATGGAAGTCTTTCAGTTCAGGTCCGGGCCGGCTCCCCTTCTGGTCTCGATGCCGCACATCGGCACCGAGCTGCCGCCGGGGCTGGCCGAGCGCATGACCGCGGCGGGCCGCCTGCTGGCCGATACCGACTGGCGCGTCGACCAGCTGTACGACTTCCTCGACGACCTCGGGGCCAACGTGATCGAAGCGCGCTACTCCCGCTACGTCATCGACCTGAACCGGCCGCCGGACGGCCAGCCCCTCTACCCCGGCGCGAGCAACACCGAGCTCTGCCCGGTGAGCACCTTCGAGGAGGAGCCGATCTACCTACCCGGCCAGGCGCCGGGTGAGGACGAGGTGGCGCAGCGGCGCACCGACTTCTGGGCCCCCTACCACGCCAGGATCGCGGAGTGCCTGGAGGAGATCAGGGCCCGCCACGGCCACGCCCTGCTGTGGGATGCCCATTCGATCCGCAGCCGCGCCCCCCGCTTCTTCGACGGGAAGCTGCCCGACCTGAACATCGGCACGGCCAGCGGCACCAGCGCCTCGCCGCGCACCATCGCCGCCGTCGCCGGTGCCGCCGCGGCGGCCGCACCGGCCTACAGCCACGTGGTCGACGGCCGCTTCAAGGGCGGATACATCACCCGCCGCTACGGCCGCCCCGCCGAGGGGACGGAGGCCATCCAGCTCGAGCTGTCCTGGGCCACCTACATGGACGAAGCGCCGCCCTTCACCTTCCGCGACGATCTCGCCGCCGGGATCCGGCCGGTTCTCCGCGACATGCTGGCCGCGGCGCTCGGCGCTCAGCCCAAGGGTCGCTGACGAGGTCAGCTGCCTTTGCCGCCCGGTCGGCCGACCGGCAGACTGCGGCCGCGCATGATGGCGCCCTCGCCGAGGCGTGCCCGCAGATCGTCGATCGTCTGCTCGATCTTCTTCGACCGTTCCCGACCCGGCTCGAGCAGATCCGGCGGGTCCGCCAGTACGCCCTGCGCCAGATCGACGGCGCCGATCCCGATCAGGCGGTAACGCTCGCCCCTGGCCTCCGCGCGCAGCAGGGCGTCCCCGACGTCGAAGAGACGCCCGGCGAGCTGGGTCGGCGAATCGAGGTGGCGGCTGCGCGTGATGGTCCGGAAGTCGCCGGTCTTGAGCTTGAGCACCACCCCTCCGCCGGACAGGCCGGCCCGCTTCAGGCGGCGGGCGACCTTCTCGCAGAGGGGCCAGAGGCGGCGGCTCAGCACGGCCGGATCCCTCTCGTCGACGTCGAAGGTGGTCTCCGCGGAGATGCTCTTCGCCGGCGAATCGGCCTCGACACGGCGGCTGTCCTCGCCCCGCGCGGCCCGGAACAGCCGCCGCCCCACGGCCCCGAACCGCAGCACCAGATCGCTCTCCTGCCACGACAGCAGATCGCCGACCCGCGTTATGCCCTCCCGTTTCAGGCTCGCCTGCAGAGCCGCCCCCACCCTGGGAAGGATGCCCACCGGCTTCCCGGCCAGGAAATCCGGCGCGTCCTCGATGGCCAGCACGGCGAACCCGCGCGGCTTGTCCAGTTCCGAGGCGAGCTTCGCCAGCAGCTTGTTGTCGCCCAGTCCGATGGAGACGGTCACGCCGACCTCCTGCTCGACCCGGGTTGCCAGCCGCGCGAGCAGTTCGGCCGGGGCCGCGCGGTGCAGGGCGGCGGTGCCGCCCAGGTCGAGATAGGCCTCGTCGAGAGAGAGCGGCTCCACGAGCGGTGTCAGTGTCTCCATCAGCGCCCGGATCTGCAGGCTGGCCACCCGGTACTTCGCCATGTCCGGCCGGATGACGACGGCCTGCGGGCAGGCCGCGAGCGCCTTGAACATGGGCATGGCCGAGCGGACGCCGTAGAGCCGGGCCACGTAGCAGGCGGCGGACACGACCCCGCGCCGCCCGCCACCGACGATCACCGGGCGGTCGCGCAGGCTGGGGTCGTCGCGCTTCTCGACGCTGGCGTAGAAGGCATCGCAGTCCACGTGGGCGACGGCCAGCCCGGCGAGCCGGCCATGCCGCACAAGCCGCCGGCCGCCGCAACTCTCGCACCGGCCGGCGGCCACCGCTCGGAACCGCCCGCAATCCCGGCAGAGCGCCGTCATGGCGCCGGCTCGCCCGCCGCCGGCCAGAGCCAGGCCGCGCCACGCAACCCGCTGTCATCGCCGTAGCGAGGCGGCAGGACGGGCGTCTCGAACCGGTCGGAGAAGACGTGAGGACGGATCCGGTCGGGCAGTTCCCGATAGACCCCGTCGATCCGCGAAAGCCCGCCGCCCAGCACGATCGCATGCGGGTCGAAGAGGTTGACCACGCCGGCGAGCGCCCGCCCCAGGCGGTCCAGCCAGCGGTTCCACGCCGCCAGGGCGGCAACCTCTCCCCGCTCGGCCAGCGCCACCGCCGTCTCGCCGTCAGGGGCGCCCGCGTCGGCTGCGAGCGCCGGGCCGCAGAGGAAGGTCTCGATGCAGCCCGACCGACCGCAGTAGCACCGCGGGCCTGGCCGCTCCCGGTCGGTGGGCGATGGCAGGGGGTTGTGCCCCCACTCGCCCGCGATCGCGTCGCGCCCCGTCAGAACCGCCCCGTCGACCACCAGGCCGCCACCGACGCCGGTGCCGAGGATGACGCCGAACACGGTGGGAAGGCCGGCCGCCGCTCCGTCGGTGGCTTCGGAGAGGGCGAAGCAGTTGGCGTCGTTCTGCAGGCGCACCGGCCGCCCCAGAAGTTCGCGCAGGTCGCGATCGAGCGGGCGACCGTTGAGCCAGGTGGAGTTGGCGTTCTTGACCAGGCCGGTGGCGGGCGACAGGGCGCCGGGCATTCCCACGCCGACGCTCGCCGCGCCCGCAGACGGCCCCTCCAGTTCCGCCACCACCTCCGCGATCGTGCGCAGGGTTGCCTCGTAGCTGCCGCGAGGGGTGGCGCGCCTGACGCGGGCACGCTCCCGCCCTCGCCCGTCGAGCAGCAGGCCGGCGATCTTGGTGCCTCCGAGGTCGATGCCTATACGCATGGTCGATTGCGAAACCGTCGCCTTCCCCCCATGATACGAAAGTAATAGAACGAGCGGGCGATGACATTCCTGAGGATGCCGCACGCGGGGCGGCCTGCCAGCGGAATCGAGGGTCGGAAGAGTGGACGAGATCGCGGACGGACAGACGCCGCCATCGAGCAAGGCGAAAACCGTCCTGGTGGTCGAAGACAACGACCTCAACATGAAGCTCTTCCACGATCTTCTGGAGGCTCACGGCTACCGCATCCTGCAGACCAAGGACGGCATGGAGGCGTTGAAGATCGCCCGCTCGCAGCGGCCCGACCTGATCCTTATGGACATCCAGCTGCCGGAGGTGTCCGGACTGGAGGTGACCAAATGGCTCAAGGAGGACGAAGCTCTCAGAGCGATCCCCGTGATCGCGGTCACGGCCTTCGCCATGAAGGGGGACGAGGAGAAGATCCGGGAAGGCGGCTGCGAGGCCTACATCGCCAAGCCGATATCGGTTTCGGACTTCCTGTCGACGGTGGAGCGCTTTCTGTCGTGAGCCCGGGCCGTATGATAGGAAGCACCGGAAGGACGCGGGTGACCTTCCGGAGATCAACGGGGACGTCCGCAAGATGACGGCACGGATCCTGATCGTCGACGACACCCTGCCGAACGTGAAGCTGCTCGAAGCGAAGCTCTCGGCGGAATACTTCGATGTGGTCACCGCGGGCGACGGCCCGACGGCGTTGAAACTCGCCCTCGAGCAGCCGCCGGACCTGATCCTCCTCGACGTCATGATGCCGGGCATGGACGGCTTCGAGGTCTGCCGGAGGCTGAGGCGCGAGCCACGGACGAGGCACATCCCCGTGGTCATGGTCACGGCCTTGACGGACGTGGCCGACCGGGTTCGCGGGCTGGAGGCGGGGGCCGACGACTTCCTGTCCAAGCCGGTCAACGACGTGGCGCTCTTCGCCCGCGTCCGCTCTCTCGTGCGCCTCAAGCTCCTGGTCGACGAGCTGCGCGTCCGGCAGACCGGCGCCGGGACGAACGTGATGGAGGATCCGAACTTCGGGACCGACGCCGAGATCGCCGACGCCCGGATCCTCCTGGTCGACGGGCAGCCGCGCCACATGGAGCGGCTGAGCCAGTTTCTGCAGGACGCCGGCCACCATGTGCAGGCCGTCGGAAACGTCCAGGCGGCGCTGACGCTGAGCCAGACGGACAGCCACCTGGATCTCGTGATCGTCGGCATCGACGTCGGCGGCCAGGACGGACTGCGCCTGTGCAGCCAGCTCCGCTCGCAGGAGACGACCCGCCACGTCCCGATCCTGCTGGTCCTGGAGGACATGGACCTGCCGCGGCTGGCGAAGGGCCTCGACCTCGGCGTGACGGACTACCTGTTCAAGCCGGTCGACAAGAACGAGTTGAAGGCGCGCGTGCGCACCCAGATCCGCCGGCGCCGGTACCACGACCGCCTGCGCTCGATGCTCGACCGCAGCGTGTCTCTGGCCTTCACCGACCCGCTGACCGGCGCCTACAACCGGCGGTTCCTCGAGACCCACCTGGACCAGCGCCTGCTGGAGGCCATCGAGACCAGCAAGCCGCTTTCCCTGGCGATCTTCGACATCGACCATTTCAAGTCGGTCAACGACGTGCACGGCCACGCCGCCGGCGACTCCGTCCTGAAGGCGGTCGTCGACCGCATCGCACGGAACGTGCGGACCATCGATCTGCTGGTGCGCTACGGCGGCGAAGAGTTCGTCCTGATCATGCCGGACACGGTGGAGGATCAGGCGACGGCGGTGGCCGACCGGCTGCGGATGAAGATCGCCGAGGCCCCGATCGTCGTCGGCGAGGCTGCGGTACCTCTGTCGATCACCGTGTCGATGGGCGTCGCCTCCCTCACCAGCCGCAACGAGACCCTCGATCAGCTGCTCGAACGCGCCGATGCGGCGCTCTACGCCGCCAAGCGTTCCGGCCGCAACCGCGTGATCGTCGCCAGTCGACTGCCGCGCCTGGCGGCCGGCTGAGGCCCTTCAGCCCGCTCCCGCGAGCAGGCTGCGGGCTGCGGCGCGCGCCGCCTCGGTGATCTGCGCTCCCGACAGCATGCGCGCGACTTCCTCCTGGCGGGCCGCCGGGTCGAGCGCGACGAGCCGGGTGCGCACGACGCCCCCCTCCTCCTCCTTGCGCACCTGCCAGTGCTGCCGTCCGCGGGCGGCCACCTGCGGGCTGTGGGTCACGACCAGAACCTGCCGGCTCTGGGCCAGCCGCGCCAACCGCTCGCCCACCGCCGCCGCGGTGGCGCCGCCGATGCCGGAATCGACCTCGTCGAACACCATGGTGGCCACCGGCCCGCTTTCGGCCAGGACCACCTTGATGGCCAAGAGGAGCCGCGAGAGCTCGCCGCCGGACGCCGTCTTCGCCAGCGGCACAGGCGGCGCCCCGGGATTGGTCGCCACCTCGAACGCCACGCGCTCGCTGCCCTCGGGGCCCCATTCGGCCTCCGGCAGCGCCATCAGGCGGGTCACGAACCGCGCCTTGTCCAGCCGCAGCGGCCCCAGTTCGGCCGCGATCGCCCGGTCGAGCCCCTCCGCCGCCTGCGTGCGCAGGTCCGCCAGGCGGGCCGCCGCCGCCCGGTAATCGGCGCGGGCGGCATCGACGACGCGCTGCAGCTCCGCCAGGCGCTCGTCTCCGGCCTCGATCCCGGCCAGGCGCTCCTCCATCTCCCGCCGCAGGTCGGGCAGCCTGTCCACCTCGCAGGCGTGCTTGCGGGCGAGATCCTTGAGCGCGAAGAAGCGGTCGTCGATCTGGGCCAGCCGGCCGGGCTCCAGATCGAGGTCGGCGGCGAGGGCCGCCAGCGCCACCTCGGCCTCGGCCACCTGGGCGGCAGCCCCGTCCAGTGCCGTCAGCACCGGATCGAGACGGTTGCCCGCCTGCGGCGCCACCTTCTCCAGGGTCCGTGCAGCCGCCGCGAGGGCGCGTGCCACCCCGCCCCGCCCACCGTCGCCGCTCAGTTCCCTCTCGGCGGTGCGCATGGCTTCCACCAGCCGCTCGGCGTGCAGCAGGAACTGGCGCTGCCCGGCCAGCGCTTCCTCCTCGCCCGGTCGAGGGTCGAGACGCTCCAGCTCTTCCAGGGCGTGCCGGAGGAAGGCTTCCTCCGCACGCGCCTGCTCCAGCTGGCGGGCAGCCTCGGCGCGGGCCTCGCGGGCGGAGCGCCAGGCACCCCAGGCCCGGGCCACGTCCCGGCCGGCGTCGTCGGCTCCCGCGAAAGCGTCGAGGACGGCGCGATGGGTCCGCGGATCGAGCAGGCCCTGCTGCTCGAACTGGCCCTGCACCTCCACGAGGCTCTCGCCGAGGGTCCGCAGCAGGCTGACGGACACCGACTGATCGTTGACGAAGGCGCGGCTTCGGCCATCGGCGGAGAGCTGTCGGCGCAGCACCAGCTGGCCTTCCTCGACATCGATTCCCTGCGCCTCGGCCTGCTGAAGCGCCGCATGGCCCGGCGAGAGCTCGAACAGCGCCGTCACCACGGCCCGTTCGCTGCCATGGCGAACGAGCCCGGCCTCGGCGCGCGCGCCGAGGGCGAGGCCCAGGGCATCGAGCAGGATCGACTTCCCGGCTCCGGTCTCGCCGGTCAAGGTGGACAGGCCGGAGCCGAAGGTCAGATCGAGCCGGTCGATGAGAACCACGTCACGGATCGACAGCCCAACCAGCACGCGCCGCCTCCGCCTCCCTTGGCTGTCTGGCCGGCCGCCCGGACCCTTAGAAGACCGAATGCCAGACCGACGAGATCCAGGATCCCTCGTGCGCCTGCGGGCGCAGATCGACGCCGGTCAGCAGACGGTAGGTATCGACGTACCAGGAGCTGCCGGGATAGTTGTAACCCAGGACCGCACCGGTCGCCTCGGCCTCGTCCTTGAGACCGAGGGCCAGGTAGCTCTCGACGAGCCGGTGCAGCGCCTCGGGCGTATGAGCCGTGGTCTGATAGTCGCGCACGACCGTCTGGAAGCGGTTGATGGCCGCCAGGTACTCGCCCTGCTGCTCGTAGAAGCGGCCGACCACCATCTCCTGCCCGGCGAGCTGGTCGCGGGCCAGGTCGATCTTCAGGGCCGCGTCGCGCGCGTAGGCGGAGTCGGGGAAGCGGCGGACCACCTCCTGCAGCGCCGACAGCGCCTCGCGGGTCATCTCCTGGTCGCGGCGGACGTCGGAGATCTGCTCGTAGTAGCAGATCGCCTTGAGATAGTAGGCGTAGGCGATCTCGTCGCTGCCCGGATTGAGCTGGATGAAACGATCCAGGGCTGCCACGGCCTCGTCGTACTTGTTGGCCTGATAGAGCGAGAAGGCGGCCAGCAACTCGGCGCGGGGCGCCCAGCTCGAATAGGGGTGCTGCCGCTCGACCTCGTCGAAGTTCTTGGCGGCGACCTCGTACTCGCCGGCCAGCAGGGCATCGAGCCCGATGTTGTAGAACTCTTCGGCCGGGCGCTCGACGTAGTCGTCCTTCTTGCTGGACGAACAGGCGGCGAGCCACAGCCCCGCCGCCAGGAGGACGGCGATCCGCGGAAGGGAGGTTCGCATGGAAAGGCGGGGCATGGGCGATCCGACAGGCTGTTCCGGCGGCCGACTATAGGAACCGCTCCGGTTCGCCTCAAGGCGCGCCGCCTGCCTCTGAGCGAGCGGCCCTCGGTCGGGAGCGGCGGCCGGCCGGAGCCGGCCGCCGTCTGGGGGCACGGAAGGAAGAACGGGAGGCGTCAGTTCGCCTGACGACGCAGGAAGGCCGGGATGTCGAGCAACTCCTCGTCGTCCCGGCTCGCCGCCCCCCGATCGTTGCGGTCGAAGCCGGCGAAGCTCGGCTGCGCCTGGGGCAACGGCCGCGACGGCATCGCCGGGGCCATCGGGGCCTCACCCGGCGCACGCTGCGCGGCACGCCCGTCGAACGCCGGCTCGGCCCGCGGCTCGTGGTGAGCGGGCCGCGCAGGTTCCGCCTTGCGGCCGAGACCGGCGATCCGCGACAGGAGGCCGCCACCCGCCCGCGACGGCTGGGCGGCCGCCGCGTCGGGCTGGTGATGGCTCTCCTCCGCCGGCCGCTGCTGAGCCTGGGGCCGCAGCGCCGCGGCGAAGCGGTTGGCCGGGCGCAGCGGCTCCGGCGAGATGAAGCCGCCGTCGGCCGAGCGCTCCGCCCGCGGCGGCTCACTGCGCCGCAACATCGCAGCCGCCGGTTCCACTCGGGTCTCTTCCACGCGGTCCGCCTGTGCAGCTTCGTCGGCGAACTCCTCGAACTCCTCGGTCGGCTCTTCCATCGCCACCGCCTCGGACGCCGTCGCGACTGCCGGCTGGGGCGCGGGCTGGGGCGCCACCGCCGCCGCCGCCCGCAGAGGGGCGGCCGCCTGGCCGCGCGCCGCCGGTGCGGCCGCAACCTCGGCCGGCTTGCCCCGGCCCCCGACCACCTGCAGCGGCACCGGACGGGGCGCACGCTGTGCCTCCAGGTCGATGCCGGTGGCGACGACCGAGATCCGCAGCCGGCCGTTCATGCTCTCGTCGAGGATGGTCCCGAAGATGATGTTGGCCTCGGGGTCGGCCTCCTGGCTGATCCGGTTGGCGGCTTCGTCGACCTCGAAGAGGGTCAGGTCCTCGCCGCCGGCGATGGAGATCAGCAGGCCGCGGGCGCCCTTCATCGAAACGTCGTCGAGCAGCGGGTTGGAGATGGCGGCCTCGGCGGCCTCCATGGCCCGGTTGTCGCCCGACGCCTCGCCCGTCCCCATCATGGCCTTGCCCATCTCGGTCATGACCGCCCGGATGTCGGCGAAGTCCAGGTTGATGACGCCCGGCTTGATCATCAGGTCGGTGACGCCCGAGACGCCCGAATGGAGGACGTCGTCCGCCATCTTGAAGGCGTCGGCGAAGGTGGTCTTGTCGTTGGCGATGCGGAAGAGGTTCTGGTTCGGGATGATGATCAGGGTGTCGACGTACTGCGACAACTCCTGGATGCCCGACTCCGCCAGCCGCAGACGGTGCATGCCCTCGAACTGGAAGGGCTTGGTCACCACGCCGACCGTCAGGATGCCGGCCTCGCGGGCGGCCCGCGCGATCACCGGTGCGGCCCCGGTCCCCGTGCCGCCGCCCATTCCGGCGGTGATGAAGACCATGTTGGCGCCCTCGAGGTGCTGCATCAGCTCGTCGAGGGACTCCTCCGCCGCCGCGCGCCCGATCTCCGGCCGGGAGCCGGCGCCCAGGCCGCTGGTGACGTCGCGGCCCAGCTGGATGCGCGTCTCGCACAGGGACTGCCGCAGGGCCTGCGAGTCCGTGTTGGCGATGACGAAGGAGACCCCCTCCAGGTTGGAGCGGATCATGTTGTTGATGGCGTTGCCGCCGGCGCCGCCGACGCCGACGACGGAGATCCGCGGTGTCAGGCGTTCATCGTAGACTGGTACGCTCAAGTTCAGGGGCATGACAGCCTCCTCTTCCCTACCCGTGTTGTTGCCGGCCTGGACCGGTCCCCGATCCGCCCTCCCGAGGCGGACACTCTCGACAGCCGGCCCTAGGGCCGGCCCAACCAGCGCCCGACCCGGTCGAACAGGCGCGGCGCGCGCTCCGGTTCGCTCACGGTGACGAGCGGTTCGCTCAGATCCTTCTCCAGGGCGTAGGCCAGCAGGCCCGCCGTGACGGCGGAGGCCGGGCCGCTCGTCGCCTCGGCGAGGCCGCGCAGATGGATCGGCCGGCCGACGCGCACCTGCTTGTCGAGCACGAGACTCGCCAGATCGGTCATGCCCGGCAGCTGAGAGGCGCCGCCGGTCAGCACGACGCGACGGCCGGCGACGCGGTCGATCCCGCTGGCCTCGAGACGCGAACGGACCAGTTCGAAGGTCTCCTCCAGCCGCGGCCGGATGACTCCGTTGAGCAGCGAGCGGGGCACCTGCTGAATGTGCCCCTGCTCCTCCTCGCCGACCTGCGGCACGTCGATGAGGTCTCGCTCGTCGACCAGGGTGACGGTGGCATGGCCGTAGAGGGTCTTGAGGCGCTCGGCATGGGCGAGGGATGTCGACAGGCCGCGCGCGATGTCGCTGGTGACGTGCTGGCCGCCCACCGGCACCACGTCGACGTGCGTCAGGTTGCCTTCGACGAAGACGGCGATGGAGGTGGTCCCCGCCCCCATGTCGATGACGGTGACGCCAAGTTCGGTCTCGTCGGCGACGAGCGCGGCCAGGCCGGCGGCGAAGGGCGAGACGACGAGGGCGCCGACATCGAAGCCGCTGCGCTGCACGCAGGTGACGAGGTTGCGCAAGGGGCCGCTGGCGGCGGTCACGATGTGCATGGTCACCGACATCCGGTCGGCGAAGAGGCCGCGGGGGTCACGGATGCCCCGGCCGCCGTCGATGCCATAGCCGGTCGGAATCGAATGGACGAGCTGGCGGCCCTTCTCCGGCGCGCCGAGCAGGCCCTCCAGGGAGTGGCCCTTCTGCAGCGTACGGCGCAGCTCGACCTCGCCGACCTCGCGCCCGCCGATCCACTCTTCGACCTCGATCAGGCGCGAGGCCGGATAGCCGCCGGACAGGTTCACCACGACCTGCTGCACGGTCTCGCCGGCCATCCGTTCGGCGGAGGCCACCGCCGCCTCGATCGCCCGCGCGGCCGTCTCCATCTCGATCACGCCGCCGGCCTTCACCCCGCGCGACAGCTGCTGGCCGATGCCGACCACCTCGAGATGGTGGGCCCCCAGGGTATCGTCGTGCCGAAGTCGCGCGATCATGCAGCAGACCTTGCTGCTGCCCACGTCGAGCGCCGCGTAGACGCCCTCCCGGTTGCGACGCGGCTGCTTGCTGCTGGTCACGCCAATCGCCCTCCATCCATGCGCTGCGGGCCGCTTCCCGTCGCCGTCATCCGCTCATCCCACCTCATGTGCTGCGTCCGTTCTTCGCCGCCCCGGGGATCGGTGCGAGCGGCTGGGTCGACCGGACGATCAGACGGTCCGGCAGGCGCAGGTCCACCATCATCACGTCACGGTCCAGCAGCCCCTGATCGTGAACGGCGCGCGCCAGACGCGCCCAGGCGTCCCCGACCCCCTGTTCCGGCAGACGGATCTCGGTGCCGTTGCGCAGCAGCAGGTTCCAGCGCCGCCGGCTCACCAGGATCGCCGCCTGTACGCGCGTCGCCAGGTCCGGCTCCAGTGCCAGCGCATCCAGCAGGGCGGCGGCCCGCTCCGGCGCGCCCTCCCCCACCACCAGCGGCAGGTCATGGAACGCCTGCGGGCGCGCGGTCGGAATGGGCACGCCCGCCCGGTCGATCACGGCGTAGCCGTCGGACCTCTGCCACAGCGCCATGGGGATGCGTTCGCGGATCTGAACGACGATGTGGTCGGGCAACCGGCGCTCGACTTCGGCATCGGCGACCCAGGGCAGGGCCAGCAGCGCCTCGCGCGCCGCGTAGGGATCGAAGGCCAGGATCGGCATGCCCGGCTCCGCCCCCACCGCCTCCTGCAGTGGCTTGAGCGGGGCCTTGTCCCGGCCGACCAGATAGACCTGCCTGACCGTGAGCCCGGCCGCGGCCGTGGCATCCAGCAGGGCGGAGCGGAGCCCGTCCTCCGCAGCGACCCAGGGACGCTGGCCATAGGCCCACCATCCGGCGGCGATCGTCCCCGCCACAGCCACCACCGCTGCCGCGAGCCCCACCGTCCGCCCGACCCGACGCTGGCGCACGACCTCGCTGCGCCGACGTGCCGGCGCTGCCGTCTTGCCGCTGGCCCGCCTCAGTCGCATCGCGCCCGCTCCACCATCCACTGGACCAGCTCGGGGAAGGCGATACCGACGTAGCCGGCCTGCTCCGGCACCAGGCTGAGCGGCGTCATGCCCGGCTGGGTGTTGACCTCCAGCAGGAAGAGACCGTCTTCGGCGCGGTCGTCGTAGCGGAAGTCCGCCCGGCTGACGCCGCGGCAGCCCAGCGCCCGGTGCGCCGCCAGCGCCGTCTCCAGCGCCTCCTCGTAGATCGCCGGCGGCACCGGCGCGGGGACGAGGTGCTCCGTCTTGCCCGCCGTGTACTTCGCCTCGTAGTCGTAGAATCCGACCTTCGTCCGCAGCTCCGTGACCGCGAGTGCACGGTCTTCCATCACCGCCACGGTCAGCTCCCGGCCGGCGACGAACCGCTCGACCAGAACGTCCCGGCCGAAGGGCCAGACCGCGGGATCGATCGGCGGGTTGTTGCTGCCCGGCTGGACGATGACCACACCGACCGACGACCCCTCGTGCGTCGGTTTCACCACGTAGGGGCGCGGCAGCGGGTCGCCGGCCAGCAGGGCTTCCGGGGCGAGCACCAGCCCTTCGGGACAGCGCAGGCCGGCGGCGGCGAACAGCCGCTTCGCCACCGGCTTGTCCATGGCCAGCGCGGAGGCGAGCAGCCCGGAATGGGTGTAGGGCAGCTCCAGAAGGTTGAGCAGTCCCTGGATGCAGCCGTCCTCGCCGAACCGCCCGTGCAGGGCGTTGAAGACCAGGTCCGGGCGGGGGTCACAGAGATCGCGCGACAGTGCGGCGACGTCGTGGCCGACGTCGATCAGCCGGATGCGGTGGCCGAGGCTGGCCAGTGCATCCGCGCAGGCCCGGCCGCTGACCAGGGAGACCTCCCGCTCGGCGGAGGGGCCGCCGTAGAGGACGGCGATGTCGCGCGGCTCAATCATGGCCGTCCTCCGATGCCGGGCGGCCGATGCGCCTGATCTCCCACTCCAGATCGACGCCCGTCGCCTCCCGCACCCGCCGACGCACCTCCTCGCCGAGCGCTTCCAACTCCGCGGCGGTCGCACCGCCGGTGTTGATGAGGAAGTTGCAGTGGAGCGGCGAGACCTGCGCCCGCCCCAGGGTGAGTCCGCGGCAGCCGGCCCGGTCGATCAGTTCCCACGCCTTGGCCCCCGGTGGGTTCTTAAAGGTGCTGCCGCCGGTGCGGGCACGGACGGGCTGGGTCTCGCTGCGCGAGGCCTTCACCTCAGCCACCCGCGCGGCGATCTTCTCCGGATCGCCCGCTTCGCCCTGCAGGTGGGCGGCGGTGAAGATCACACCCTCCTCCAGGGCGCAGTGCCGGTAGGTCAGCCCGAGCGCCGCCGCCGGCAGCCGTCTGACCTCGCCGGCCGGCGTGACCACCTCCGCCTCGACCAGCACGTCGCGGGTCTCGCGGCCATAGGCGCCGGCGTTCATCCGCAGGGCGCCGCCGATCGTACCCGGAACCCCGGACAAGAACTCCAGGCCGGCGATGCCGGCGCGCAGAGCCGTCTCCGAGACCGCGGAATCGAGAGCGCCGGCGCCGCAGCGCAAGCTCGTCCCCTCGACGGAGACCGTCGCGAAGCTCCGCACCAGCCGGACGACGACACCCGCGACACCGCCGTCGCGCACCAGCAGGTTCGAGCCGACGCCGATCACCGTCACGGGCACGTCTGCGGGCTTCTCTGCGAGGAAGCGGGCCAGGTCCTCGGCATCGGCGGGGCGGAAGACGACCTCGGCGCGCCCACCCGCCCGGAACCAGGTGACGGCGGCGAGATCGACGTCGACCGCGTAGCGCCCGCGCACGGGCGGCAGCCGCGTGATCAGGCTTCCGTCGGCGGGCGGTGAGGCGGACAGCGCCATCATGACCGCGCTCCGCCGGACTGTGCGGCATAGATCTCGGCTAGCCGCTCGGGCAGCACCTGGGCCCACTGGGTGATGCTTCCGGCGCCGAGACAGACGACGAAGTCGCCGGGGCGGGCCGTGCGTGCGACGACGGCCGGCAGATCACCGGCGCCGTCCACCACCGCGACCGAGCGGTGACCACGCGCCTGCAGCCCTGCGGCGAGGCTGTCGCGGTCCGCCCCTTCGATCGGCGCCTCGCCGGCGGGATAGACGGGGGCGACGACGACCTGATCGGCGTCGTTGAAGCAGGTGCAGAATTCCTCGAAGAGGTTCGACAGTCGCGTGTAGCGGTGCGGCTGTACGACGGCGATGACACGGCCGCTCGCCGCCTGCCGCGCGGCGCGCAGCACGGCGGCGATCTCCACGGGGTGGTGGCCGTAGTCGTCGATGACCGTGACGCCGTTGGCCTCGCCGGTCTTGGTGAAGCGCCGCTTGACCCCGCGGAAGCCGCCGAGCGCCGCACGCAGCCGATCGTCGTCGATGCCGAGCTCCCGGGCGACGGCGACCGCCACCAGGGCGTTCTGCACGTTGTGCTGTCCCATCATCGGCAGAGCGAGATCGGTGATCCGCCGCTGCGAGCCCAGACGCCGGTCGGTGATTGTCACGTCGAAGTGCGACCCATCGCGCTCCAGCCGCAGGTTCCCGGCGCGGACGTCCGCCTGGGGGCTGAAGCCATAGGTGACGATACGCCTGTCTTCGATTCGTCCGAGCATCGATTGGACCTGCGGGTGGTCGATGCAGCAGACGGCCAAGCCGTAGAAGGGAATATTGCCGACGAAGACTTCGAATGCTTCGTAGAGACGCTCCGGCGAGCCGTAGTGGTCGAGGTGCTCGGGGTCGATGTTGGTGACCACGGCGATGGTGGCGGGCAGGCGCGTGAAGCTGCCGTCGCTCTCGTCGGCCTCCACCACGATCCAGTCGCCGGTGCCGAGCCGGGCATTGGTGCCGTAGGCGTTGATGATGCCGCCGTTGACGACGGTGGGATCGAGGCCGGCGCTGTCGAGCAGCGTGGCGACCAGCGAAGTGGTTGTGGTCTTGCCGTGGGTGCCGCCGACGGCGATCGCCCATTTGAGCCGCATCAGCTCACCCAGCATCTCTGCCCGCCGCACGACCGGCAGGAAGCGCGCCCGCGCTGCGACGACCTCCGGATTGTCCGGCTTCACCGCCGAGGAGACGATGACCACCTGGGCCTTGCCGAAGTTCTCAGCCGCATGGCCGATGGCGACGGGGATGCCGAAGCCCCGCAGGCGCACGACGTTGGCGTTCTCCGACAGGTCGCTGCCCTGCACCTCGTAACCCAGATTGTGCAGGATCTCGGCGATCCCGCTCATCCCGATGCCGCCGATGCCGACGAAGTGCAGGGGCCCGATGCCCTGGGGTAGCGTCTTCATGAAACTGGTGTCCTTTGCGTTCCGGTCACCAGGTCGGCCAGACGCTCGGCCGATTCGTCGAGGGCGAACGCGCGGGCTGCGGCAGCGGCGCGCGCGAGGGCCGCCGGGTCGCGCAGCAGCTGCTCCAGACGCGCGGCCAGCCCTTCCGGCGTCAGCCCCGCCTGCGGCAGCACCCAGCCGCCGCCCGCCGCCGCGAAGGCTTCCGCGTTGCCGCGCTGATGGTCGTCGGCGGAATGGGGATAGGGGATCAGCAGGGCCGGCCGGCCGGCCGCGGCCAGCTCGGCGAGGGTGGAGGCACCCGATCGGCAGATCAGCAGCTGCGCCGCCGCCAGGCGCCGGTCCATGTCGTCGAAGAAGGGCTGCAGATCGGCGGTCACGCCGCAGCGGCGGTAGACGTCGGCGACGCCCTGAAGGTCGCCGCGCACCTGCTGGGCGATCGAGAGACGCGCCCGAAGATCGGCACCGAGCCGTTCGACGGCCGCCGGAATCAGGCTGTCGAAGGCGGTGGCGCCCTGGCTGCCGCCCGTCACCAGGAGGTGCACCCGCCCCTCCGCCTCCGGGTCTGGGTAGGGTTCGCGGCCGACCGCGACGATCGGCGCCCGCACCGGGCTGCCGACACGGACGATCTCGGCACGGCAGCCCGCCGGCAGGCCGGCGAGCGGCACGAAGGAGGTGCCGATCGCCGCGGCCGACCGGGCGAGGATCCGGTTGGCGAGACCGGCGACCTGGTTCTGTTCGTGCAGGACGAGGCGGCGCCGCTGATGCGCCGCCGCGAGGCCCGGCGCGAGAGAGGGATAGCCACCGAAGCCGACGACCACCTGGGGGGACAGACGCCGCAACAGCCGGCGCGCCTCCAGATAGCCGCGCAGGAAGCGGGTCAGCCCGCGCAGGCGGGCGGCGAGGCCGCCGGTCGAGAAGGTGCCGGCGGTCAGCGCATGCGCGTCCACCCCCGGGACGTCGCGGCCGATGCGCAGGCCCCGCTCGTCGGTCAGCAGGGCGACCCGCCACCCCCGGGCGAGGAGCGCTTCCGCCAGCGCGCGCGCGGGGAAGAGATGGCCGCCGGTGCCGCCTGCCGCCAGGGCCGCCAGGGGCGCTGCGAGGGGAGCCGCGGTCATCGGCGCAGGCCCTCCTCACGCCGGGTCAGGGCCAGCACCGCGCCCAGAGCCACGGCCAGGGCGAGCAGCGAGGAGCCGCCGAAGGAGATGAAGGGCAGCGTCATGCCCTTGGTCGGCATGAGGTGCAGGCTGGAGGCCATGTTGACCAGCGCCTGGACGCCGAACTGGGTGAGCAGGCCGCCGGCGGCGAGCAGCGCGAAGAGGCTGGGCTGCTGCAGCAGCCGACCGAACCCGCGCAGCACGATGAAGGCGAAGAGCAGCACCAGAAGGATGCAGAAGATCAGGCCGAGTTCCTCGCCCGCCACGGCGAAGATGAAGTCGGCATGGGCGTCCGGCAGGTAGCGCTTGACCGTCCCCTCACCGGGGCCGCGCCCCCACCAGCCGCCGTTGAGGAAGGCCTCCAGCGCCTTGGTGATCTGGTAACGATCGCCCGCCTGCGGGTCGAGGAAGGCGTCGATGCGCTGCGTCACGTGCGGAAACAGGAAGTAGGCGCTGGCGAAACCGGCGACGATGCCGCCCGCCGCGATCGCGACCAGGGCGATCGGCAGGCCGGCAAGGAACAGCTGCACGCCGAAGATGGCGGTGACGACGAAGGTCTGTCCCACGTCCGGCTGGGCGAGCAGAAGCCCGACGACCGCCATCCAGAGTCCGATGGCGAGGATGGTGCCGAAGGGGCCGCCGACTTCCTTGTCGCGCGCCAGGAGCCAGGCGGTGGTCACAGCGAAGCAGGGCTTGATGAACTCGGAGGCCTGCAGCGAGAAGCCGGCGACCTGGATCCAGCGCCGCGCGCCCTTGATCTCGACGCCGATCACCAGCGTCGCCGCCAGCATCAACAGACAGCCCAGGGTGCCGACGATCGCCAGCGTCCGGAGGGTCGCGGTCTCCAGCAGCGAGACGGCGAGCATCAGCGCCACGGCGACCGGCAGCAGCACCAGCTGCTTGCGCGCCAGGGCGAAGACGTCGGCCGAGCCGCTGTCACTGATGCGGTTCGCCACGGCCGGCGAGGCCGTCACCACCAGCAGGGCCCCCACGGCCATCAGGGCGAGGAGGCAGAAGAGCGTCCAGCGGTCGATGGTCGCCCACCAGCGGCCGACGCGGCTGTTCTCCAGCAGGCGCAGGGAGGGGCTCATGCGGCTTCCCTTTCGGCGATCGCCCGGGCCAGGGCGCGGAAAGCGTCGCCGCGTGCCTCGAAGTTCGCGAACTGGTCGAAGGAGGCGCAGGCCGGCGACAGCAGCACCACCGCGCCGCCGCGCCCCGCCTGCCGGGCGGACGCGAAGGCCGCCTCGGTCGCCCGCTCAAGAGTGCCGCACCGCTGGAAGGCGACGTTGCCCTGGAGCTTCCGGGCGAACGCTTCGGTCGCCTCGCCGATCAGGAAGGCCTCGGCGATCCTGGGGAAGAAGGGTTCCAGCCCGTCCAGGCCCGTCTCCTTCGGCCGGCCGCCGACGATCCAGTAGATCGGCTCGTAGCAGGCGAGGGCCTTCGCCGTGGCGTCCGCGTTGGTCGCCTTGGAGTCGTTGACGAAGACGATGCCGCCCGCCTCGGCCGCCCGTTCCTGGCGGTGCGGCAGGCCGGGGAAGGACCGGATGCAGGCGGTCACCACGGTCGGGTCCACACCGACGGCGACGCAGGTGGCGTAGGCGGCCGCAGCGTTCTGCCAGTTGTGCCGCCCGGGCAGCCGCTCGACCTCGCGGAGGTCGATCATCGCTACGGCACCGCCCTGGCTGTCGTCGATCAGCACGCCGTCCCGGACGTAGACCCCACCCGGCGCCGGCCGCTCCGCCGAGACCGGCAGAACCCGCTGGTCGCCCTTCGCCTGCAGCTCGGCGCAGATGCCCGCGCTGACGGCATCGTCGATGCCGACGACGGCCGTGCGGGGCTTCACCTGCCGGCGGAAGATCTGGCGCTTGGCGGCGACGTAGCCGTCCATGCCGCCGTGCCGGTCCAGATGGTCGGGCGAGATGTTGAGCAGCACCGCGACGTCGAAGGTGATCGAGCGGGTCAGCTCGAGCTGGTAGCTCGACATCTCCAGGACGTAGAAGCCCTCGCTGCCGACGGGGTCGAAGGCGAGGACCGGCGGACCGAGGTTGCCGCCGACCTCGACCTGCCGGCGGGCGAGTTGCATGACGTGGCCGATCAGCGCGGTGGTGGTCGACTTGCCATTGGTGCCGGTGATGCCGACGAAGCGGGCATCGGGGTCCGCCCGGCCAAGCAACTCGATGTCGCCGATGATCTCGACGCCCGCGCGGCGCGCGAGTTCGCACACCGGATGGGGCTTCGGGTGGGTGTGCGGGATGCCGGGGCTCAGCACCAGGGAGACCGGCTCGTGCCAGTTGGCGGCGGCAAGGTCGACGAGCGGGACGCCCGCTGCAGCCGCCTTCGCCCGTGCATCCTCCCCGTCGTCCCAGGCCCAGAGTTCCGCCCCGCTCGCCTGCAGGGCGCGCGCCGCGGCCAGCCCCGACCGGCCGAGGCCGAGGAGTGCGACGACGTAGCCGTGCATGAAGGGCAGAGGGATCACGGGCGCGGCCTCATCGCAGCTTGAGGGAGGAGAGGCCGATCAGCGCCAGGACGAAGGCGATGATCCAGAAGCGGATGACGATGGTGGGCTCCTTCCAGCCCTTCTTCTCGAAGTGATGGTGGAGCGGCGCCATGCGGAACACCCGCCGCCCGGTGAGCTGGAACGACAGCACCTGGACGACGACGGAGATGGTCTCCAGCACGAACAGGCCGCCGATGATGGCGAGGACGAGCTCGTGCTTGGTGACGACTGCGATGGAGCCGAGGGCGCCGCCGCAGGCCAGCGACCCCGTGTCGCCCATGAAGACCATGGCCGGCGGCGCGTTGAACCAGAGAAACCCCAGGCCGGCGCCGATCAGGGCACCGCAGAGCACCGACAGCTCTCCGGTGCCCGGCACGTGGTGGAGCTGCAGGTAGTCGGCGAAGATCACGTTGCCGACGAGATAGGCGATGAGGGCGAAGCAGGCGGCGGTGATCATCACCGGCACGATCGCCAGGCCATCGAGCCCGTCGGTCAGGTTCACCGCGTTGGAGGCACCGGCCATGACGAAGGCGCCGAACAGGATGAAACCCCAGCCCAGCGGGATCAGCAGGTCCTTGAAGAAGGGTATGGCGACGGTGAACTCCAGGTCGCTCGGCTCGACCCAGACCACGGCCGCCGTGGCGGTCAGGGCGACGAAGAACTGTCCGGCGAGCTTCAGGTAGGCCGGCAGCCCCTTGTGGTTCCGCTTGGTGAGCTTGAGGTAGTCGTCGCCGAAGCCCACGAGGCCGAAGCCGAAGGTGACGTAGAGGACGATCCAGACGTAGGCGTTGGCGAGGTCGGCCCAGAGCAGGGTGGAGATGCCCATCGCCAGCAGGATCAGGGTGCCGCCCATGGTCGGCGTCCCCTTCTTCGTCAGCAGGTGCTCCTCCGGCCCGTCGAGCCGGATCGGCTGGCCCTCCTTCTGCTTCGAGCGCAGCCAGGCGATCACGCGGGGCCCCAGCAACAGGGCGATGAAGAGCGCCGTCATGACCGCGCCGCCGCTGCGGAAGGTCAGGTAGCGAAAAAGGTTGAAGACCGGGTGCAGGTCCGCGAGCGGCGCCAGCAGATTATAGAGCATGGCCGGCCTCCCCCCGAGCCTGTCCGCGGTCGAGCGACCGCAGGGCGTCCACCACGAGGCGCATGCGGCTGCCGAACGACCCCTTCACCAACACGACGTCGCCTGCCCGCACCTCTTCCGACACCAGCGGCGCGAGCACGGTCGAATCGGCGGCGTGCACCACCTCGACCCGCCCCTGCAGCGCGGTGGCGAGGGATGCCATCTGCGGGCCGCACAGGAAGGCCGCATCGGCCCCTGCCTCGACCACGTGCGGTGCCAGATCGGCATGCAGCGCCGGCCCCTGCTCCCCCAGTTCCAGCATGTCACCGAGGACGGCGATCCGGCGGCCCGTCAGCCCCGGCCGCACCTGCCCGAGAACGCTGAGCGCAGCCTGCATCGAGTAGGGATTGGCGTTGTAGCTCTCGTCGATCAGGGTCAGCTGCCCGTCCGTCACGGCGATCCGCTCGCGCGCCCCCCGCCCCTTCAGTGCACGCACCTGCGCCAGCGCCGCCGAGGCGGCGGCGAGATCGGCGTCCAGCGCGGCGACCGTCGCCAGCACTGCCAGAGCGTTGTGGGCCCAGTGCGCCCCCGGCGCGCCGATGCGCACCGCCAGGACCCGACCGAGCACGTCGACCCGCAGGTCGCTGCCTTCCGGGTCGGAACGCTGGTCGAGCAGCCGGACATCGGCCCGGCGGTGGCGGCCGTAGCTGACGACGGTGGGCGCGCCCGCGGCCCGGGCGTTGGACAGCAGCCGGTCGAAGTAGTCGTCGTCGCGTGGCAGCACGGCCACGCCGTCCGGTTCGAGCCCGAGGAAGATCTCCGACTTGGCGTCGGCGATCGCCTCCCGGCTGCCGAGGTTCTCCAGGTGCGCGACGCCGATGTTGGTGATCACCACCGCATGGGGGCGGACCAGCTGCACCAGGGGCCGGATCTCGCCGGCATGGTTCATGCCGATCTCGAACACGCCCCAGCGGGCATCGCGCGGCAGCAGGGACAGCGACAGCGGCACGCCCCAGTGGTTGTTGTGGCTGGCACCGCTGGCGAAGGCCGGCCCGGGCTCGGCAAGGGCGAGCCGCAGGGCCTCCTTGGTCGAGGTCTTGCCCGACGAGCCGGTCACCGCGACGACGCGCGCGGCCGAACGCTGACGGCCGGCCGCACCCAGCCCGGTCAGAGCGGCCAGGGGGTCCTCGACCACGACCAGCCTGGCCG
>Ga0207415_1000408_pt1 | contig 31761 bp, 27 predicted proteins | sample Passage237A_FD_187369 | JGI IMG/M metagenome (GOLD analysis project Ga0207415, IMG submission 187369) | Cellulose adapted compost microbial communities from Newby Island Compost Facility, Milpitas, CA, USA - Passage2 37A (SPAdes) (version 3) ... | reverse complement strand
CGGCGAAGCCGCGGGGGTGGACGTGTGAGAAGAGGAGCGCCGCGAAGCGGCGCGGGGGGCGGCGAAGCCGCGGGGTGGACGTGTGAGAAGAGGAGCGCCGCGAAGCGGCGCGGGGGGCGGCGAAGCCGCGGGGTGGACGTGTGAGAAGAGGAGCGCCGCGGAGCGGCGCGGGGGGCGGCGAAGCCGCGGGGGTGGACGTGTGAGAAGAGGAGCGCCGCGGAGCGGCGCGGGGGGCGGCGGGCTCAGACAAAGGCTCGGCTGGGCTCCGGTGGATGTGATGGACCGGGGCCCTCATAAAGCGCTATTGTCGTGCTCTCGCCCGTCGGACAGCGATCACGACGATTCCCGGCGCGTGACCTTTGAGCGCCCTGAGGGGGCGACTGAGGCGCGAAGCTGCGCGCCCCGTCTTCTCTTCGGCAAAATGCGCCGTCTTCGCGCCCGGGTCGCATGATGCGAAGCCGTCCCCACGCCGCCGTGACGGCGGACCTTGCGGGGCACGTCACGCCGGCTGCTCCCTTGAGAGCTGGCAGTGCCTCGTCGAAGAGCCTATCGCGGGTGGTGAGGCGAGCGCGCCCCCAAGTTGCAAACGCCCGCCGACGAGTGAATCTCAGGCGGACGTCAGGAGGCCCGCCTGAGAGACGCTGTCGCTGAGCCCTTCCCGATCAGGGCAGGATCGCCGGAGACGGCTCGCCTGTGTAGACCTGGTTGCAGCGGGGCTTCGTGACGTTTGCGGGGCAGGCTGCGTCGAGGCTCTGGTAGAAGCTCAGATTGTTCGCGGCGGGCGCGTAGCCGCTTGGGAACGCCTTCTTCGAGAAGGTCGCGAAGTAGGTGAGGCAGGCGTCGCGCCACCAGCGAGCCTCGTAGTGCTGAATCTGGAGGAAGTCGGCGACTTCACCGAAGCGCTTCGCGTCGATGTACTTGTCGAGGGCCGCCCAGGTCTTCTTCATCGTGTCGACTTCGTCGACACCCTGGCTGTAGCGATGAACAAGCTCATCCCAGACAGTACGGCCGGAGCTGACCTTATCTTCCCAGCCTGCGTGGTGGAAAAAGAGCAGGAACTCATCGGGCACTGTCGCGCGATTGGCGAAGACGCTGCCCACCTCGCTCGCATACTGAGCGACGGCGTTGCTTCCGCTGGGCGTGCGATCGAAGCCGATCCCTGCGGCATCAGCCTTGTGATAATAAACAGGGTTCCACTCGGGGTGGTCAGCGAAAGCGTTCGACCAGGGCTCGGGGCCGTAGTGGTCATCGTCGCCCATGATGTGGGCGAGTCCGAGGGGCGTCATGTAGTTCACGACCGCCTCGCGCGAGAGCATCATCATCTGAACCACCGGGGTCACGACCGTGGGATCGTTCGAGAAGGTCTGCCGGACCCATTCCTCCGCGACGGCCTCGGAGGAGATCTCCGGGTCCCAGGCCATGCGCCCGAACACGTACCAGTTGGCTTGGTTCATGTGGGAGCCGGTCCAATTCGTGTCGGTGCCGATGTTGGACACGCCGGCGATCGCTGAGGTCGTGTGGCCCTCGAGGGAACCATCAATGACCTTGGCCACGGTGGAACCAGGCCCCTTCGCGTAAGTATCTGCCTTGAGGGTCTCCTCGAAGAGGGGCCCCAGGTACGCGAGGTGCGTGTCCATGCCGAGATACTCCTTGGTGATCTGGAGCTCCAGCACGAGGGGCGTTTTCGGCATGGCGCCGAAGAGCGGGTGGAAAGGTTCGCGGGGCTGGAAGTCGAGAGGCCCGTTCTTCACCTGGACCATGGCGTTCGAGCGGAACTCCCCGTCCAGGGGCTTGAACTCATCGTAGGCCTGCTTGATGCGGTCAGCGGGCGTGCCGCTCGAGTAGACGAAGGCGCGCCACATCACGATGCCCCGGTCGCCGACGGCATCCGCGAGCATGTTCGCTCCTTGTGCGTGGGAGCGATTGTAGTCCTGGGGACCCGGCTGGCCCTCGGAGTTGGCTTTGACGACGAAGCCACCGAAATCGGGGATAGCCGCGTAGATCTCATCGACCTTGCTCTTCCACCAATTCTGGACCTGTTGATTGGTGGGGTCAGCGGTGTTCAAGCCACCGAGCTGAATCGGAGCGCTGAAGCGAGCCGTCAGGTAGACCTTGATGCCGTAAGGTCGGAACACGTCAGCGAGGGCTTTGACTTTGCTGATGTACGAAGCGGAGAGGACTTGATGGTCCGCGTTCACGTTGGTGAGCACGGCTCCGTTGATGCCGATCGATGCGTTGGCGCGCGCGTAGTCGCGATAACGCTGAGAGATCGTGCCCGGCAGCGCGTTCCAGTCCCAGAGCGACTGCCCCGCGTAGCCGCGCTCCACAGTGCGATTCAGGTTGTCCCAATGGTTCAGGAGCCGATGCTGAATGCGCGGGGAGCTCTTGAGGGAGAGGCCCTCGAGGGAGCTATGGGTCTGGAGATGGCGGAGGAGCGCGTAGGTTCCGTAGAGGGCGCCGACTTCCGTGTTGCCGGCGACGGCGATGATCGATTTGCCGCCCGCGTCCACGGCGCGGACGATGTAGCCTTCAGGGCCGAGGGCCGCGAGCTCGCTCGCGAGCGGGAGATCTTTGATGGTGTCGGAGCCGGCCGTTCCGACCACGATTGCGCCGCTCTCGACGGTCGTCGACGCCTGGATTTCGGCGCCGAGCAATCCGCTCAGACCGCGCACGAGCTCAGCCTTTGCGATGTCGAAGGTCGCGTTCGATGGGGCGACGACGCTCTTGAGAGCTGCTTGGTACTCGGCGAGCCGCATCGGGATCGGCAGCTTCGGGTAACGAAGCCAGAGATCGGCGCCTGTCTCGTCAGGAAGAGAACCGGGAACCGGATACTCTTCAGCGGAACCCGAGCCGCCCGAGCTCTCTCCCGATCCCCCGGCGCCGGGCCCTTGCCCACCTGCGCCTGGACCGCTCCCGCCCACTGAAGGAGCCGCGCCGCTGCCAGCGCCATCGCTGTCCCCTCCGCCCGCTCCCGGGCCCGTGGCGCCGTTTCCGGTTCCACCATCAGGCGTGGAGCCACTCCCACCGGAGCCGCCGCCGCTCGTGACACCGCCTGCTCCCGGGCCAGGACCTCCATCACCTCCGCCTCCCGGGTCCGAGGAGGAACAGGCGAAGCTCAGACTGAGACCGAGCACAGCCGACAAGAGGAGAGGGACGCGCGCGAGGGTTCGGAGAGAACGTGAGGATGAAATCTGCTGCATGTCTTAGCTCTTGACGTAGACGGTGGCCCAGCCTTGGGCGGGGATCTCGACCTGGTACTTTTCGCTGCCGATCGAGACGACCGACTGAGTCGCTTGATTGCCCGAGTTGAACAGGACGGCGACCAGACTTCCGTCGGGGTTCTTGAAAGCGACAGCGTCACCGCCGCTCACGCCAACCCGATCGGCGCCGGGATCGACGAAGTAGGAGAGGTGACGGAAGACGTAATAGACCGGCGTCTCGATCAATCGGTCGGCGGCGCGATCGACGACCAGAAGCGCGTTTTGAGGCCAGGGGCGCTGAGCGTCGAGGCTCTTGCCGTTCACGTCGAGGACCATGTTCCAAGCGCTGTAGATGTTCGCGCCTTTGTTGATCCAGTCGCGAATGTATCCCCAGCTCTCGACCGCGTAGGCATGGTCGTTCGGCGGCTTTTCGGGGTTGAACGCGGGGGTTCCCGGAACGGAGAAGGGATAGTTTCCGCAGCGGTGTTCAGTTTGTAAGATGAGAAACTCGGGAGCTGCGCTGAGGATCGAGGGGATGCGGTCAATGGTGTTCCATTGGAGTCCGACGCCCTTCACGTAACTCCGGGCTTTTGCGTTGGCGCCATTGCCGATCAGACCGCCGATGTGTCCCGAGTAGATGTTGTTGTCGTTGTTCGACAGGGTTCCGAACCAGATCCCTGTCGTGAGGCCGGCCGCTTCGAAGGCAGGACCGAGGTAGTCGCCGACGAACTTTCCGAGCAGCCCCGCTTCCCAGTGGCAGGAGGGATAGCGCGTCGTGTAGCCCGGCTCATTTTGCGGCTGGACGTGGTCGATGATGAGCCCTTCCTTCGCGTACTCCTGGACGAACTTGACGAAGTACAGGGCGTAGGCTTCGAGCGTCTGCGCGTCGCTCTTCATCGAGGCAGTGAACGTCGCGGGCTCACCGTTCGGTCCCGCGTCGGTGCCGTCGATCTGAGCAGGCGACTTCATCCACGAGGGCGGAGTCCAGGGACTCGCCCAGAGTTTGATGTCGGGTTTCACCTTCAGCGCCGCTTTGATGTACGGGATGAGCATTTGTCGATCGCGATCGATCGAGAAACTGTTCATCGCATAGTCCCCAGCCGTTTCGTTCAGCGTGTAGCGGCTCACCGCATAGTCACTCGCGCCAATGGGTAAACGACCCCAGAGGAAGTTCGCTCCCTCCGCGGGATCGAACAGGAGGACAATGGCCCTTTCGCGATCGGCCTCGCTGAGCTCAAGCAGCGCGTCCCAGCCCATTTCATTGAAAGTGCCGCCGAAGCCGAGCCACTTTTGGTGCAGAGTGCCGGCATTCACCGTGACGTTTGCGTTCGCCGTGCTCGGCGTGAGAGCTCCGGTCTTCCAGTAGTTGCCTTGGCCTGAGGTCACGAGGGCGGGACGCTCGACGACGACAGGGGGGCTACCACCGGCTCCTTCATCACCACCGGTTCCTTGGCTGCCGCCTGCACCGGGCGCACCACCATCACTCGGCCCGCCTCCTCCGTTGCCAGCGCCGCCCGACTCCGTTGCACCGCCGCCGGTCGCCGCGACAGTACCCCCGTTGCCGGTGCCCGCTCCGCCGCTCGGTGCGCCTGTGTCGCCGCCAGTACCGAGAGTCGTCCCGCCGCTAGCGGGAGCCTGGCCGCCGGTAGTAGCGCCGCTATCAGCATCGCCGCTTCCGCCGCAGGCTGAGAAGACACCGGCCACCGAGAAGGCCAACAAGGAGAAGGAAACGCGCTTTCTGAGTGACAAGGAAACCTCCGGGACGAGGAGGGTGACACGAGCCTCGGCCCTCAAAAACACTGAGGAGAGAGGGGAATCGAGCAAAGGTTCCACTAGAGCGTCAAAAGGAGAAAATTCCTTCTAAGGTGGAAATCTGGGGTAAGCGGGGCGTCGAGCGAGGAGACTCCGCCCCGACCTGACGCGAGGCGCTCTCTGACATGTGAGTTGTATGTGAGACGGGCGTCCCCTGGGCTATGCCGAGGGTATCGGGTCCTTTTCGCGGCGCCCTTGAAAGACGGCTCGTGTCGCTCGATAGTCGCGTAAGTGAAGGCATGGCGGGTGGCCCGGGGAGGGGCGTTCGGGGGACTCGTCGCGCTCTGGTGTTCGGGAGTTTTAGCTGCGCCGCCGGAGCCTGGGACGCTGCGCGCCGATCCGTTCGTCCAACTTTCGTTTGCTGGGGCTCCAGAGTGCCTCGACCTCGAGAGCGTGCAGAGCGACGTCGAGCAGCGCCTCGAGAGGCGCGTCTTCCTCGAGAAGGGGGCGACCTATGTGCTCTCCGTGAGCCAAAGTTCAGAGTTCATCGGTCTTCAGATCACCCTCGAGAACCAGCTCACAGGCGAGCTCGTCGGGAGTCGTGAGCTGCGCTCGGACAGTCAGGATTGTTCGGACTACCGGGCTCTCTTGCCGATGGTCGTGACGGTCCTGCTCGAGCCTTACGTGCGGGAGCGGGAAGGCCGTGCGTCGGCCCCGGCCGCTCAGGAGCCACCGGAGCCGGTGAGCGAGCCTCCCGAGGAACCCCCTCCGCCGCTGGTCCCTCCAGACTTTCGGTGTGGGCTGAGCGCGGGGATCGTGGCCGGGTTCGCCCCAGGACCAACAGCTCTCGCGCGGCAGGCTTGTACGCTTCGCCTGCCCCCGAAGTACGACGTCGACCTTTCCCTTGGGTACCGGCTGCCCGGGAGCTCATCGCGGACAGATCCCGGGTTTGCCCTCCAGTCCATCTCCCTCCGCCTCGCGGTTTGCAGAGCCAACGGCTCGCGTCTTCGGCTCGGGGTCTGCCTCGCCGTGGCGCTCGAGGGCGCGCTCGCGAGCATTTCCACCCGCGGGACGGAGGAACGCTACGATTTTAGGGTTCTCCCGGAGGTGGGCCTGTTCGGTCGGCTCGATTACGAGTTCTCTACCCTTGGATATTTCCGCTGTGACGCGGGGCTTCTCGTGCCTTTGGTGCGGCCGGTGTACGTGCATCAAGGTGTTTTGATGGAAGAGGTGCTCCATCAGACCTCGGTGATCGGGGGCGGACTCGAAATCGGCGCGGGCTTTCATTGGTGGTGACAAAAGCTGCTTCGTCGCACACTCACGGAAGGTGCAAGCGCTCTCGCTCCTGTCCGGCGACGTGGCCGCCCCGGTGTCCGGGACGGCGCTGAACTCCACTACGCTCATCGAGAAGAGCGCCGCTCGGGTTTGGCGCTCGCTCCGTTACCTCGGAATCAGCGATCAGGAACTCCCCGACGCGAGCCAAGAGGTTTTTCTGATTGTGCACCGAAGGCTCGGGGAGTTTCGAGGGGACTCGTCCTTCGAGACCTGGCTATTTGGGATCTGCGTGGGCGTGGCGCGCAATGCCCGGCGTCGTCAAACAAAGCAGAGACAGCGCTTCTCCTCGCTTCCGGAGGGAGAGAAGCCGGCGCCGGACGACGGCGTCGAAAGGGCGCTCGACCTCGAGCGTGCCCGCGCGCGACTGCGCGTCGCGCTCGGTCAGCTCTCCGAAGAACAGCGCGAGGTCTTTGTTTTGCACGAGATCGAGGAGCTCGAGATGCGCGCCGTTGCCGAGACGGTCGGCTGTCCGCTCTTCACGGCGTACTCCCGGCTCCGGCGCGCTCGCCAAGAACTCACCAAGATCCTGAAGGGGGACGTCCGATGAAGAGGTCGTCAAAGAACTCACAGCTCGATGAGATGGTGCGCGCGGCGCGGAGTGATGTTCCGCCAGCGAGCTTCGTAGAGGAGTTGCGCACCCTTGGGTTGCTCTCGAGCGGGGCGGATGGGCTTGGATCGGTTCCGGGTGCTGAGAATTCGCTCGCCCCAGGTGCGGGGTCCTCGGGGACGGCGCTCCTCGGGGGAGCGACTCTGAAGCTTGTCGCGGGAGGGATCGCTTCGGCGGTGCTCGCCGGGGGACTCTGGGTGAGTGGGCAGCTGGAGACGGGTGGAGCCTCGCCTCCGGCTTTGGGGAAAGCTCCGGAGACCCGCGTGGGGGTCGAGCTGTCGCGAGGAGAGCGGGCAGCTCCTCCGGGGGAGGCGCTCGCGACGCGCAGCGCACTGGAGGGGGCGGGTCCGCTCCCGGGGAAAGGAAAAGGGGCGGCGCTCGGGGACGGAGCGGGCGAGGGGCTCGAGGGAGCGGATGATAATGCGACGCTGCCGCTGCCGCCCGTCTTCGAACCCGAGCGCCGGAAGGGGTCGCGGGGGACGCGCGGAGCGTCAGCAGAGGAGCGAGCGCCGAAGGTCGAGTCCACCGCGAGCCCGAGTCGGAGCGAGCAAATTCTCGCCGAAGCGCGGCTCGTCGATCAGGCGCGGAGAGCGCTCCGGAGCGACGCGGCTCTCGCGCTCAGCCTGACGGAACGGGGCGCTCGAGAGTTCCCCTCAGGCGCGGCGGCGACGGAGCGCAGCGTGATCGCGATCGAAGCGCTCGTGAGGCTCGGTCGAAAGGACGAAGCGCGCGCTCGATTCCAGGCCTTCGAGCGAGCCAACCCGAACTCGTTCCATCTCCCCTATCTGCGAAGAATGCTGGGAGAGAACTGAGCCAAAGGGGCGAGGTGTGAGCGAATTCCTAAGAACTTGACGTCTTGAGGACTAACGGACGATCACGCCGCGGAGCTCCAGCACCCTGGCGACTTGCGAGAGCTCGCTCACAAGGGACCCCGCCTCTGCCGGGTCTGACTCCCTTTTCACTTCGAAGTAGAGTTCGCCAAAGGGCGTTTCGCGGTGAGCGACGTTCGGGGAAATCGCGCTCCAATTCATCGGGGGGCGCGGGATGGAATCCCCTTTGATCTTCGAGTAGGCGGCTTCGAGGCGCGCGAACGCAGCCAAGACGCGTGCATCAAGCTCGGCTCCTCCTTTCTTTTGGCGGAGTTTGGGCTGGAAGACTCGGTAAGCTTTCAGACACCCCTCGTAGTTGGAGCGGAGATCGCGCATCGTCGCTTGGGCGTAGCGAGACTCCTCCTGACCGGTGGCCGCGCGATCGACCTTTTCGGTTTGCTCCATCGCGAGGTCGATCAGCCCTTGGTAAACGAAGGCTGGGTCGAGGATGAGCGGCTCAAACTGAGCTCTTAGGCCTTGGATATCGCGGACCAGGCGTGAGGCGAGCTTCTCTTTGAACGCGAGCGCTTCCTCGGGCGTCTCAGGGTAACGAGCCGGCCGGTATCCAGGCAGCCCTCTTTCGAAGCGAATGACCTCCTCTGGAATCTCCTTCGCCCAAAGGATTCGCTCGATGGCGTGCATGCCGACGATCCCTTCGTCGTCGAAGGGGTCCGGATCGCCCTGCGGGCCGATCTGGGACAAAAAGTCATCGTAGCGCGAGTCTGTGGCCGCGTCAGATTCAGGAAAGGTAGGCGCGATGGCTCCCTCAATCAGCTCATAGGACCGTCGAGCTTCGAACCACGCCCGCTTCATTTCCTCGAGAGCCTCGCGATCTTTGTCGTCATCCCACCCTCGATCTGCCGGCGTCGGAGCGGCGTCGACGAGCGCTCGGCTCGCCTCCTCCCAGGCCTTGAGCTCCTTTGCGATGAGGGAAAGAGTGTCGAGTTCTCTCTCGGGAGATGCCTTTTTGCACGCTGGGGATACGGCGCTGAGAGCGACAATGAAAAAGGGCAGAGGTGAAACTTTCATGGGTCTCAAAGTCCTTGAACGAAGCTGAGCAGAAGGCGGCGGTCGACCTCATCGAGCGCGAGGAATGCGGCGACGGAGTCCACGGCCTCGGAGCCTTCTCCTTGATGAAGGAGGATCGCTTCCTCCACGCTCTGGGCACGTCCGTCGTGGAGGAATGAGCTCTGAAAACGCATGCCCATCAAGGGCGCCGTGCGCCATTCGCGCGGACCAGCGGCTCTCTCAGCGATTCCATCTGACAGCTCCGCTCCCATGTCGTGGAGCAGGAGGTCCGAGTAGATCGGCGCGTCGATGTCGGCGAGCATCGGAAGCTCTGCGTCAGAGCGGGTGCGAAGAGAAGGCACGTGGCATTCATTGCACTCGACCGCCGCGAAGAGACGCGCCCCACGAGGATCCCGAGGCAGCTTTCGCTCGGGAAGAACGAGCAGTCGCACGTAGTCCGCGAGCAGCCCGACCTGTTCGTCGCTGACATCGAGTCCGGCCTTGGCGTCGTCGGTGACTCCGCTCGGATTTGGTGGTTCGAAAGGTCGGTAGCTAGACGTGAGTCCCATGTCCCCTTGGAGCGCATCCGCGGTGAAGGAGAGGAGATCAGGCGAGCGCGCCTTGAGGCCAAAACGTCCAATTTTCGGCTTGTTGCCCGGACCTTGATCGAGGAGTGCTACGCGTCCGGAAATTGGACTCCCGAGGCGCCGAGCGCGCTTTGCGTTCTCGAGGATGGAGCGATCGGCGACGGCCTCGATGTAGCCGCGCCCGAAGACGGCGGGCGGCATTCGTCGTGTCTTTCGGAGCCCGGGACCGTCGGAGAAAAGGAGCGGCTTTGCCGGCCCGAGCGCATAAGGGCGCTCCATGTCGCCGAAGGGCAGGACTGCGAGCAGGGACTTCTCACTTCCTCCTGGGTCGAAGCGCCCGACGCGCGTGACGAAGCCTGGACCGCGTCCGTCGTCCGCGTGGCAGTCGCTGCAGGAGGCGCGAACGTAGAGCGGTCCGAGGCCGTCGATCTCCCGAAAGACCGTCTCAAAGAGCTCGTCCCCTGCCCGGAACCGTTCGAGCAAGGGCGCAGGCAAATCTGCGATGGGTACATCGGCGCGGTCGATACGTACGACGAGGGCGCTTGATTCGCTGTGCGGTTCGGATTCGAAGCTCGTGCAAGAGCTCGCCGTTAATAAAGTGATGAGTGGGAAGACGTAGCGGGTCATGCGCTAGCGCACGGTGCGGATCGGGTCTGTGAAAGTCAACTCTCGAGTTCGTCACGAATGTTGGCGCAATTGTCACATAAACATCATGAAAGAGAGCTTCGCCTCTCAGGTGGCAAGTTGACGGCCTGCTGCGGGAAGCGAACCCATCCATTGTGGCCTGCGCGGAGCCTCGTTGTCCGCTGGGCGCGCGCGAAACTGATCCAGAAGTTTCGTGGCTCAGTCACCAGCTTCGCATCGAGCGCCCGTACGTTTCGAGGCGTGAACACACTCAGCCTCCGAACGCGGACGAACCGAACGGGACCGGCGGCAGAAACGCGAGAACGAATCATGAGAAAACGAACAATCACTGTGGGAATCCTGTCGTTCGCGGCGGGATCGGCTCTGGTAAACTGCAGCTCATACGAGGACGGAGACAGCGAGGCGCTAGGTGAGGTCGAGGTCGCCCTGACGAACGCGCCTTCCGACGTATCCTGTCTTGTCGTCGAGGTGGCGGGGAAGCGCACGGATGAGCGTGCGTTTGAAGTCACCCTAGGAAAGAAGCAGGTCTTCCAGATGAGTGGGCTGCCAGTAGGGCGGGTCAAGGTCTCAGCAGACGCGTACGGCGTGAAGTGCGCGGAGCTGAGCGAGAAGGTAGCGCCGACTTGGCACAGCGAGGCTGTCTCGACTCGCATTTCTGCCGACCGGGTCACGAAGGTCTCCCTTTCGATGGTCCACAATGGCCAAGCGCAGGTCGCCATCGACTTCGATGAGGGCCACGGGAGCACCCCCTCTGATCGGCCTCCGCTCACCGGCGGCGTCTTTTCCAGCGAGAAGCCGTACATGGTTCCAATGGCCGAGGGCGCGCGTGTCCAGGCGATCTTGACGGCGGGCGACGCGGTCGGAATGAAGGCCGACGGTTCACCCTATCGTCTCGTCGGGATCGTCGATGGCACGGGGGCTTTTGACAACGGGGACGGCACGTTCACCTGGCTCGTCAACCACGAGCTCGGAAACTCGAACGGAATCGAGCGCGCTCACGGCGGCAAGGGCTCCTTTGTTTCGAAATGGACTGTTCGCAAAGCCGATCTTGCGGTGCTGAAAGGGGAAGACCTGATCAAGAGGGTGCAGCTCTGGAACTCGAAGAGCACCTCCTATGAGGAGGTCTCTTCTGCAAACTTCGGACGCTTCTGCTCGGCGGACCTGCCCGAAGAAAGCGCGCTTTACGATGTGGAGAGCGGGCTCGGTTATGATGGGCGCATCTTCTTCAATGGCGAAGAAACAGGGAACGAGGGTCGAGCCATGGCTCACGTGCTCGATGGCACGAGCTACGAGCTCCCTCGCCTCGGCAAAGCGAGCTGGGAAAATATCGTCCCCAACCCCAAGCCTGGAGTTTCCACTGTTGTCATCGGGCTCGACGATAGCGGCGGTGGTCAGCTCTACATCTATGCGGGGACCAAGACCAAGGAGGGCTCGCCTGTGGAGCGCGCGGGCCTCACAAACGGGACACTCTACGGCCTGAAGGTCGTGGATCAAGCGGTGGAGAATCCGGCGGCCGGAATTCCTACGACCGCCTTTGTGGCCTACGAGTTCGGCAACGTCGAGAACTGGACGGGATCGAAGCTCGAAACGGAAAGCAACACAAATCTAGTCACGAAATTCCAGAGGCCCGAGGACGGCGCTTGGGATCCTACGAATCCCAATCACTTCTACTTCGTTACTACTGCGAGCTTCTCCGGCCTCTCCAGGCTGTGGCGACTTGCCTTCGTCGACTCTTCGAGGCCTGAGCTGGGCGGAACTATCGAGATGCTTCTCGACGGCACCGAGGGGGGCAAGATGTTTGACAACATCGCGGTGAGCAGCCTTGGCTATGTTTATCTTCAGGAGGACGTCGGAAATAACGCGCATCTCGGCAAGGTTTGGCGCTACGAGGTCGCCTCGGACACCTTAACGGAGGTGCTCCGCGCTGACGCTCAGCGCTTCACCCCCGGAGGTTCGGGGTTTCTGACGCAGGACGAAGAGAGCACTGGGATCATCGACGCGTCACATCTTTTCGGTCCCGGTTGGTTTCTTTCAGCCTTGCAAGCGCACCACTCGGCTGACACCGAGGTCGTCGCGGGGGGACAGCTCTTCGCTTTCTTTGACCCGGCGGCGGCTGAATAGTCCTCGACGTCGCCCCTTAGAGAAGCGGGTTCTTGAGCTTTCCTGCTTCCGTCCTCGGCGACCCCTCTTTTCTCAGTCGAAACCATAGGGGCGGGAGCGGCCGAAAAGGCCGCTCCCGCCACTCATCTCTTTATCATGCATTCATCTCTTCGTTGCCCGACGACGCGTCGTAACCGTTCCTCGCGCAAAGGTCTTCCTCCGCGGGTCCACCTGCGCATCTTGACGAGCGCAGGGGCCATTTGTCTGGCTCTCCTTGCGTCCTGTCGCGCTCATCCTCCCCCGCTCGACATACTCCCCGAGCGGGAGACGTTCATCGCTCTCGCCCGCGATTTCGCTGGGTTTCGTGAGTTCGGCCGGATCGACCTCGGCGAAAGACCAGTCCAGAGCGAGACCCATCCGGGCGGGAGGCTGGTTGTTTACGTGAACTCCGTCCCGAAGCCCGGAGCGAAGGAGTTTCCCGTCGGTACCATCATCGTCAAAGAGAATCTCTCAGCGAAAACGGAGCCAGCTTCGACGAAGAAAGTCTTCGCGATGGTCAAACGCGGCGGAGGTTTCAACGCGGAGGGTGCGACGGGTTGGGAGTGGTTCGAGCTCGAAGAAGGGGACAAGGGGGTAGCGATCCGTTGGCGAGGAGTCGGAGCGCCCGACGGTGAAGGTTATGGCGGCGATCCGATGGGAAGCTGCAACAGCTGTCATCAGATGGCAGTCAAAAATGACTACGTCTTAGCCGCTGCGCTTCAGCTCAAGTGAGCTGAGTTCACGGCACCGAGGTGTCGACTCCGTCCCCGCGTTTCGAGAGCCATGAGCGTTCAATCCTTGCGCGCTTCGAAGCGACGCCAGACGCCGTCGATGCGCCTTTCGTGGGGCAAGAAGGCTGACTTGTAGGCCATCTTCGAGCAGGCCTCGATGTACAGGCCGAGGTAGAGGTAGTCGAGCCCTTCGTTGCGACAGAGCTCGAGCTGCTTGAGGATCGAGTAGGTGCCGATGCTGAAGGTCGAGTAGGCGGGATCGTAACAGGTATAGACGGCGCTCACGGCGCGGTCGCTGCGGTCGATAACGCTGACGCCGACCAGGAGCTTTTCGTAATAGAAGGCGAACTCGAAGGTGTCGCAGCAGGTCGCGACGAGGAAGTCTCGATAACCCTCTGCGTCGATCGGCGGCTGGCCGTCGCGCAGGTTTCGCCCCTGTTTGTGGAGGTTATAGATTTCGACGCGGCGTCGGTCGACGCGCGGCGGACCGCTCACGATCGTGAGCTTCTCATCGCCGCGCCGAAGGATGCGCGCTTCGCGTCGACTGAGGACATATTCGCGGGCCGGGATCCGGATCGGCTCGCAGGCGATACAACTCGGACAGCGGGGCCGATAAAGGACGAATCCCTGGCGACGGTCGCCGCAGGCGAGCCGCTGGTCGAGCTCGGCCCCCGTGAGGGGACGCGACGGGAGGCGGAGCGGAAGCCGCGAGACGCGCTCGGGCAAATAGGGGCAGGGCTGTTCCCGGTCGTAGACGACGAGCTCGGGCGGTGACCCTTCGGCTATCCGTGGTGCATTCACATGCGGACTGGCCATGCCAAGCGCTAGACTTGCATACCGAGGCGCCGCTTGCACAGCTCTTCCAGCAAATCGCAGAATTTCTCGCTCGCCCCGAGGGCTCGCTCCTTGACCTCGGTGTGGGACAAGGGAACCGGGCTCCGGCCGGCCGCACGGTTCGTGATGCACGAAATGCCCAGCACCGGAACTCCCATATGCCGGAGCGCGATCACCTCGAGCACCGTGCTCATTCCGACCGCCGAGGCGCCCAGGCGCTCCAGCATGTCAATCTCCGCGGGAGTTTCGTAACTCGGGCCGAGCAGGCCCGCGTAGACCCCCTCGCGGAGCGGGATCCCGAGGGAGCCGGCGGCGGCGAGCGCAGTGTCGCGGAGCTCGCGGTCGTAAGCCTCGCTCATATCAGGAAAGCGCGGACCGAGACTGTCGAGGTTGGGCCCTGTGAGAGGAGAGCGACCTGTGAGATTGATGTGATCGTGGATGAGCATGAGCTCACCTGCTTCGATGCTGCGCTCGATGCCGCCCGCCGCGTTCGTGACAATGAAGGCGCGAGCTCCGAGCAGAGCGAGCACCCGCACTCCGAACACGACGGCGTCCGGTTCGTTTCCTTCATAGAGGTGCGCACGTCCACTCAAACAAGCGACACGTTCCGCGCCGAGGTCGCCGACGATGAGCTCCGCGGCGTGGCCCGCGACTCCCGCGCCCGGCATGTTCGGGATTTGCGCGTAGGGAATGACGGTTTGATTTTGAATGCGCTCCCGGAGCGCGCCGAGGCCCGAGCCGAGCACGATGCCGATCGTCGGAGCAACACCCGCCTGCGTGAGGAACGCTTTGGCTTCTTGGAGGTGACGGAGGGCTTCGATCTCGCCAGGCATGATCGGCGATAGTCGCAGACCGGACCGGGGTGAGGCAACGTGAGCGCTCTCGCTTTGCGCGGGCCCCTACTTTCTTCTCACGAGGAGGAGGGTCCTTGTCACGAGGACGAGGGTCGCGCTGGGTCTCGCAAAGACGACGGCCGCCGTTCGCAGGCGGCTGCCCCGGAGCCTGAGAGCTCCCTCACTTTTTCTTCATGACGACGGTGCGTCCGTCTCCGAGAACCCAGCGCAAATGTTCCTCGTCGTCCACGATGACCTCGAGCTCCGAGGTCGCGCCTTCGGTGTCGACGACGGAGAGCCGGATCAAACGGTCTTCGATCGCGGAAAGTGCGAAGGTTCCGCTCCGCGCCTCTTCGGCGGGGATCGAGACGGTGACCCGGGAGCTCCCGAACTCGAGCGAGGTCCCCCGGGCCCAGGCGGTGGCTTCGGCGAGCTCACTCGGGTCGAAATTCTCGACGCTCTCCCCGAGCCAGCGACCGCGCAGCGCCCTTTCGGCTGGGTGCGCGCAGCCGGCAAATCCGAGGGCCAGACCCGTGATCAGAAGCAGGGAGCGAGGCGCTATCCTCATCTCCCTCAGTTTGCCTACATGTAGGTTTCCTGTCCACATTTTCGACAAAATCTTGTCCCCTTTGCGCCCCGAAAGGCGCCAGAAGGCGCTATCATTTTAGGTTGGCCTGGCTTTTTTTGGGGTCGCCGACCCATCTACCCTCGAGGTGGTCCGCCCGGCGAGTGCGCTCCCGGTCCCGCCTGCTCGGGGCGGCCGCCGCGGCCCAAGACCCCTCACCCGCGCCGGCCCGCAGAAAGAACGCTTCTTGCTTCGAGCGGCCGAAATGGGGTCCCGCTTCCGTCAACGCCACCGCCCGGAATTCCTCTTCTGCCTTGAGCTCGGGGGCCGGCGGTATTACGCGGAGGCCCCGCGGCGGCCGCGCGCGTTTGACGCTCGGGCGGTTCGGCCATAGGAGCCGCTCCCGCGGCTCCGGTCTTTCTTCAATTTTTCCTCATCCTCCATGGCCAAAACGACCACCGAAACAGTCCTCGAAGTCGAACACTTCACCGAAGATCTGTTCCGCATCAGGACTACCCGCTCCGCCGCCTTCCGCTTCATCCCGGGACAGTTCGTCATGATGGGGCTCCCGGATATCGACGAGGGCCGCCCGCTGCTCCGTGCCTATTCGGTTGTGAGCGCTTTCTACGAAGAGTTCCTCGAGTTCTTCTCGATCAAGGTCGAGGGAGGTCCGCTTACTTCGCGCCTCAAGGACGTGAAGGTCGGTGACCAGATCTTGGTGGGCAACCGCGCGACGGGGACGCTCATCGTCGAGAACCTGATCCCTGCGCACACTCTGCTCATGCTCTCGACGGGCACGGGACTCGCGCCTTTCTTGAGCGTCATTCAGGACACGACCCCCTTCGAGCGCTTCGAGAAGGTCGTTTTGGTCCATTGTGTGCGCCGCGTGAAGGACCTCGCCTACCGAGAGTTCCTCGAGAAGGGCATCTTCGAAAATGAGCTCGTGGGTGAGCTCGCCCGCGAGAAGTTCCACTACTTCCCCACGGTGACCCGCGAGCCCTTCGTGAACCATGGCCGCATCACGACGCACCTCGACGAAGGCACCATCGAGCGCGCCTTTGGCCTCCCGCCCCTGTCCCTCGACAGCACCCGGGTCATGCTCTGCGGCAACCCGAAGATGCTCACCGACCTCCAGGCTTACTTCGACGCCCGTGGTTTCTCCCACGGAAACAGCGGCGAGCGCGGCCACTACTTGACCGAGCGCGCCTTCGCGCCAGGGTAAGCTCTGCTTTCCCCTTCGACCGATGTCCGACGCCCCCTCGCCCGAATCCCCTGCGCAAAAGCCCTTCGTGCGTGAGAAGCTCTCGCTGCCTCCCGGTCACGATCGACTGCTCTTGCATTCTTGCTGCGCACCCTGTTCGGGCGAGGTGATGGAGGCGATCCAAGCCTCCGGCATCAACTACTCGATTTTTTTCTACAACCCGAACATCCACCCGCGCAAAGAGTACGAGCTCCGCAAGAGCGAGAACATTCGCTTCGCCGAGAAGCACGGCGTGGAGTTCATCGACGCGGACTACGACACCGAGAACTGGTTCGCCCGCGCGAAGGGGCTCGAACACGAGCCCGAGAAGGGAATCCGCTGCACGATGTGCTTCGACATGCGCTTCGAGCGAGCGGCGCTCTACGCCTATGAACACGGGTTCACTGCGCTCTCGAGCTCCCTCGGCATCTCGCGCATGAAGGACATGGACCAGATCAACGGCGCCGGCCATCGCGCGGCCGCTCGTTACCCTGGCCTCATTTACTGGGACTACAACTGGCGCAAAAAGGGCGGCTCGCACCGCATGGTCGAGATCGCCAAGCGCGAGAACTTCTACCAGCAGGAGTACTGCGGCTGCGTGTTTTCTCTGCGGGACTCGAACCGCAAGCGGATCCAAGCCGGCCGCGAGCGCATCCGCATCGGGCTCAAGTTCTACGGCGAGCCGAGCGGAAGTACCGACAGCACTTCGGGCGGCGACCAGCAGCCCTAAGAGCGGCCGATCCGTTCACTCTTCGACGGCGACTGCTGCGGGCGTCCTTTGAGGTCGCCGTCGCTCGAGCTGAACGAGCTCCTGGGGCGAACGAAGGGGGCCCGGCTCTTCTGCGTCCAAGGGTTCGACGATCACCTCGAAGTGTTCATTGTCGAAGGGAGTTCCGGGCGCCTCCGCGTCCATGACAAGCCGTTCTCTTAGGCCCCTCGCCGCATGTTCCCGGGCTCGGAAGTGGCAATAGCCCCAGAGGTCCGCCGGCAATATGACAAAACTGTCATAGAACTCCTCGGGCGACCGGCGCTTATTCGGGTTACGGCTCTTCAGGGGCAGGAGCGCCCTCGGGAGCGCTTTCCGCCTGCGACTCGATGGAGGACTTGCGCTCGAGCCGCGCTCCCTCAAGCTTGTTTGCGAGACGACGCTTTTGCATTTCGTCGCGCTCTCGCTCCGCTTTGGTGCGGCCGTGGAGGCGACGATTCGTCTCCGCCTGGCGCTCCTTTTCAAGCTTGGCTTTCTTCTTCCGAAAGCGATTGAGATTGACGACGATGCCCACGACTGGTCTCGATTGGACGCATCTTGCCTGGGTGGCCTGTTCCGGTCCACTCGGGACGAGGCGAGGAGGGACTGCGGGCGCGTCCGGTGTCGCCCGAAGCGAAGCGGGCGTCAGTTGAAGGCAGGCGAAGGCTCGTCCGGGCTCAGTCTTGTGTGATGGACCGGGGCCAAAAAAACTCGGCCGCAATGCGGACTCACGGTCCTTAGTGCGGCTATCCCGGCTGTTTGCAGCAGCGCGTTCCGAGGCTGTAGTCGAAGTAGGTCGACTGGTGGCTCGCGATGCGCGCCATACACCCTGCCGTCGTGGCTCGTGAGAAGAAGCCCCCGAGGAACGCAGGACGAGGCCCTGCGACCCACTCGTCGATGTTCCCGACCATGTCGTAGATCGCGTCGTCGCCCCAGACACTCTTGCAGCCGGGACTATCACCGGTCTTCTTGAGCAGCGGGCCGTCCTGGTCTTCGGTCAGGCCAAGGCGAGGGTCGAGATGGTTTCTCGAGGCGTCTCCGTGCAGAAGGCGCGCGGGGTGGCTCGCGCGACGGATGTTGCAGACTCCTTCGCGATAGGTGTCGCCGTAGGGGAAGGTCGTGTGTCTTTCGCCGCGACAGGCTGTGAGCCACTCCTCTTCGGTGCACAGGCGCTTGCCTGCGTTTTGACAGGCGAGCTCGGCGGTCTTCTGGGAGAGGTAACCTTGAGGCAGGACGCCCGCGACGGAGCGGGCGGTGGGATCGGCGGTACCTTTGAGCTGAACGCCGGGCAGCTCAGGGAGCTCAGGGATAGCGAGCAGCCCCAGACGTCCGACCGGCTCTTTGCGAGGTTTGGACCAGGTCGCGTGCAAGCGCGGCGCGAGCTCGGTGGGCGGATAATGAGGAGAAAGTGAAACGAGGCTTGAGCGATCGACGAGGCTGACTTCGTAGCGGTCGACGCAAACGCGGCCCGCGACGAGCACCATCTCCTCCGGACACAAGCGCCGCGAGACAACAGGCAAATCGGCGAATGCGCCGCTGCCGCCGCTCGGGAGGTAGAGCTCCTGCGGCGGCGGCTCGCTGCTCCCGCCAGCCCCTTGGATTTGTTCTTCGGGCTTCTTCGACTTGTCCTGACAGCCGACAGCAGCCGCGCTCAAGAGCGCGACGCTCACAAGCGTCGGACGGAGCCGGGCACGGAGCTTAGCTGCGTCCGCGGTAGACGATGAGTCCGTGGGTAAGATCGTACGGAGAGACAGCAACGCGAACACGATCCCCCGGAAGGACTCGGATGTGATGGCGCCGCATGCGCCCAGAGAGCTGAGCTCGTACGACTGCTCCGCCTTGATCCACCTTGATCGTGTACTGACCGCCACCCAGCGCGTCTTCGATCACACCTTCCATCTCTAAGAGGTCGCCTTTACTCATCGGTTCGAATGCTTCGCTCCCTTGCTGCCCGTAGGTTTGATGCCCTCCCCGGCAGGGTCAGGCGGCCCGGAAGCTGACATAGGGGCGTGGCGCGCGCAACCTGGCCATGCCAACATCGGCCCCGCGTGTTCCCCGCCACCCTCTTCGACTTCAATGGCGTCCTCGTCGACGACGAGCTCGTGCATTTGGCCGCTTTCCAAGACACCCTCGTTCCCTATGGGATCACTCTCACGGACGCCGATTACTGGGATAAATACCTCGGATTTGACGACGTCGGTGCGTTTGAGGCGATTTTCGCTGACAATGGAAGGGAGCTCTTACCTGGGGAGGTGAAGGGGCTCGTGGAGGCCAAACGGCCCCATTACATGCGGCGCGCTGCTACCGATCTGAAGAGTTTCCCGGGGGCGGCGGACCTGGTCCGGCGCCGAAGGGCGGCTGGGCCCGTGGGCATCGTGTCTGGCGCCCTGGAGGACGAGATCGAGCTCGGCCTGAACCACCTCGGGGTTCGGGAACTGGTCGGCAGGATCATTTCCGCCGAGCGGACGCGGGCTTCGAAGCCGGATCCGGAAGGGTATGAGCTCGGGATCGCCTGGCTCCACTCCCAGGGGGTCGTCGGGAGCCACGCGCTCGTCTTCGAAGACTCTCCGGCGGGGATCGAGGCTGCCGTCGCCTGTGGGCTGACGGTGGTCGCTGTGGCCCATAGTTATGAGGTGAGTCTTTTGAAATCGACTGGCGCTGCCCTCGTGCTCCCGACGATCGCTGACGCGACGGACGAGGTGCTCGCGGAGCTCTATCGCTTCAGGTTCTCGAAGTGAAAGCGCTGGCGCGGCTCGGGGTCCTCTCCACTGCGCTTCTCACTCTGACGGCGCGCGCGGCTCCGCCGCGCGCGCCCGCTCCTCTCACAGCCCAGTCACTTGGAGCTCCGAACGCGGACCTCCCGGCACGTCCGGCTGGAGGCTCTGTGCTCGCGCCGCGCTCCTTTCAAGCGCCTGTTCCCATGCCGATCTATGGGTTGCCTCCGGCTGTCGCGCTCAGGGCCCAGCCGCGCCAGGCGATCCGGGGCGTGACCCTCGGGCCCATCGAGAGCACCCTGCAGCCAGGGCGTGGTTACGGTTCGGCGGCCTTCGAGCAGACTCTTGATGAGCTGGTCGGGCTCGGGGCGAACTGGGTCAGTTTGACGGTCTTCGGCCGCGTGTTCGATCTCGCGAGCGCGACCGTCGAACCTTCCTTCGAGGCGCCCTTCGAGGTGACGCGCGACAACATCCTCCGCTCCGTCGAGATGGCGCACGCCCGCGGCCTCCGCGTGCTGCTCGTGCCTCATCTCTGGGTTGAGAGCGGAGGCTGGCGCGCGGAGCTCGATCCAGGGCCCGCTTGGCCTCGTTTTGAGCAGACCTACGGCGATTTCGCGCGGGCCTGGGCGGAGGTGGCGGAGCGCTCGGGGGTCGATCTGTTGGCCGTGGGGGTCGAGCTCGCATTTTGGACAGCATCTTCGCGGGCGCCGAGCTTCGTCGAGCTCATCCGCGACCTGCGGCGCGTCTATCATGGACCGCTCACCTATGCGGCGAACTGGGATGATGCGGCGGATACGGTGATCTGGAGTGAGCTCGATTGGATTGGGGTGAACGCCTTCTATCCGCTGCATTGGGAAGACAGCCCGACGGACGAACAGCTCTGTCGCGGGGGGCAAGCGGCGAGCCAGAAGGTGCGCGAGCTCGCCGAGCAGTGGAAAAAGCCCGTTCTATTTACAGAGTTTGGCTACACGACGCGGAAGGACTCGATGGTCAAACCGTGGCTTTGGCCCGAGGAGCTCGGTGAGGTCGAGGTGAGCGAAGAGGACCAAGCGCGAGCATATGCGGCGCTGCTCGGGGAGGCGCGCCTCACGCCCCGGCTGGGCGGCGCGTTCCTCTGGCGCATGTACGCGGACGTTGCTGACCTTTCGCAGGAGCCACGTTTCGGATTCAGCCCTTGGGGCAAGCGGGCGGAAAAAGTCCTTCGGCGCGCTTACCGTTCGCCGTTTTGGGCGGACGGGCGCGCTTTACCGGGGATAAGCTCGCGTCCCTGCGAAGAGCGCGATTGTCGCGAGCCATGAGCGCGTTCATCGCGCTTCGTGTCTCATCTCAATCTCCGGCAGGGGCGTGACCGTGCTGGGCCAGAGGGCTTCGAGCTGGAGCGCCATGGCGTCGAAGGAATGGCGCGGACGAAGGCGGACAACTTCGCGGGCCCATTGCCCTCGGCGAATACCGTGGCCCGTGCATCACGGGTTCAATCGGTAGGAGCGGAGAGAGCCGTGACCGGCAGCAGGTCGATTTCCTGGATTTTTTCTGACCCGTTTTTCTCTCTTGGTGCCTGAGGTGGGTGGGCGACCTGACCCAAGTTGGGCGTCGGAGTGATACTTGTGAGAGATCTTGAAATGTTAGAGTTAGCTCACAGAAATTTGAGTCACTGGCTCGCGGGCCGGTATTGATGGGTGAGGAGACGAGTGCGAGCATGGGAGCGGCTCGCCTGTGTGAGCTGGGAAAAAAGGGAAGGTTCTATGAAAAAACTCGTTCTATTGGCGTCACTTCTTGGGGTCGGCACAGTTGGTCTGGCGCCGAGCGATGCGCTCGGAGGAAGCACGGCAACGGGAGCTCATTGTCAGGTCTTTAACTACCAGTTCGCGACTCCTCCCCCCTTTCAGAGACACGTCAACGCAATCTCACACGGCCTCTATGACCAAAACGCTCAGCTGCTCGGCGTGACCTGCACATTCCCCACGGAGAACACACTCTCCACCACCGTGAACTGGCGCGCCCGCGTCTTCGATAACAGTACCACCGCCGCTGTGACCTGTTACGCGAATGCCTTCAACCAAGATGGCGGTACGGTTGCGTCTTCGACCGTGAAGACCACGAGTGTGTCCGGCACTGGCACCTCGACCTTGAGCGGGACGATATCCGTTTCGCCCCAGTCCAGCTCCTACACATATGGCGTGACTTGCACGCTGCCGGGCAACCAGTCAGCCATCTACTCAGCGCGCGTGTACTGAGCGAAGGAGTTCCGATGACCACGCGTGACGACAGGTCGCGAGCGATGATTTGGCTCGCCCTCCCCGGAGCCGTCGCGCTGGTCGCATTGGGGGTGGTGGTGGGGCGCGCCCAGGTGCGCCCTGCAGTGCTGAACCCGGCTCAGGAAGTCGCTCCCTCACCGGGCGCAACGGACGATCGAAGGATCGCTGTCTTGGAACAAGAGCTCCGCCGATTGCGCGCGGAGGTCGCTGCCGGCGCCGAAGAGCGCGCCCGCTCCGAAGGGGAGCTGGCGGGTGCTCCTCGCGACGTCGAGCAGGAGACTGAGCTCGATCCCGGAGAGCAAGAGCGGGCTGCGGCGGCGGGGAGACTCGAGTATCTCGATGGCCTGTCGCAGCGGGTCGAGACGGAACCTCGCGACGCGCGCTTCCGGGCCGAGACTGAACCCGCTCTTCTGCGCCTCTTGCCTGAGCACCTGGGACCCGACGTGCAACTGAATGATGTCGTTTGTGCGGCGTCGGTCTGCCGCGTCACCGTGAGCCATCCGGGGTCGGCCCGCCTTTCGGAGGAACGGCTCACGAACTTCATGCTGGGGCGCGGAGCGCTCGGAGAGATGTCCGTACAGCTTGATGTTCGGGAGGACGGGGAGACGACCTTTTATTTTCTTCGCGGCGACGGATGAATCTTGGGCGGCTCTAGACTCGCGGAATTGAGTGATGTCGGCGTTCCGTCCAGATCTCGCCAAAAGAGCGGGATCTCTCGTGTTGACCTGAGCCCCAACTTTCGAACGACTTTGTGGGCGATGGTCGCGACCGTTGATTCCTTGACCCCGAGCTCTACTGCGACGATTTTTTGACTCATTCCTTGTGCGATGCGAGCCACGACTTCCCGCTCCCGCCCCGACAGGCGACGAGGATCGAGGATCCCTACCGGATTCCGATAAGCGACGACATAGTGGCGACCGTTCTCTTCGTATCGATCGATGAGCGACCAGCGCCCCTCGAGCAGCCAGTCACGGGGGCTCGGTCGATGTCTGTCTGATCCTGGCTTTCTCCCGTTGACGCGGTACCGAACGGCCGCATGGAGGAGCGTTCGGGCCGAGCGCTCCTGGGCCATTCCCTGTGCGTACAGACAGCGGCCTTCGTCGCTGAAGATCGCCTCGACGCTTTCGGTGTCGAGATCGAGTCCGGTGAGTGCGCGTCGGAGTCTGAACGCAGTACCCACGTGTGGCAGGACGCATTGTGTGAAATAGCGCTCGGGCAGCAGAAGCTCTGGACGATGGACGCCGCTCGGGGCACCGAAGCCGATCGCCGTTCCGACTCCGTCGCTGCCGAGGAACGCTACGCAGTCTTTTACGGAAATTTCGCGGAGAAGAGGTGTGAGGCCGCTCCAAAATGGGGACGCCAAGAACGAGCTGGCTCGGCTCAGGGTGAAGAGTACTCTCGAAGAAGCGAATCTCGCTGAAGTCGACCAGACTGAAGGATTAGGCGTTCCTCGCGGCAGAACTTCGCTGTTCTTTGGGTGCGCACCGTCGAGTTCGTGGTGAACTACGGCGAAGTTTGACCAGTGAAAGATTGTTCCTAACGCTCCATGCCCTCTGTCCGATACGCTTCGGACCATCGCCACGATCTCCGAGAACCACGTGTTCGTGTCGATGGTGAGGTCATAAATGCGCGAGACAGCGTCTGCGGCCACGAGGTTAGGACTTCTTTTTGACACTCGACGACCCATCCCTCACCCACCCGAAGTGTCTGCGAACAAGAGCGCCGTTTTGAACGTGGCGCCCGTCCGGGTGGGGTTGACCTGCTGGGTGTTTTTCGGACCAGCTGAAGCGTGAGAGATTGCCCTTTCGGACCCACCGAAAAGAGCGAGAGAATGAAAAAAAGCCGATTCAGCGACGAGCAAATCGTTAAGATTCTGCGCGAAGTCGACAAAAGCACCGTCGCCGAGGTGGCGAAGAAGCACGGCATAAGCGAGCAGACGATTTACGTTTGGAAGCGACGGTTCGGCGGCCTCGAAGTTGCCGACGCGAAGCGCCTGCGCTCGCTCGAGGTCGAGAACAATCGACTCAAGAAGCTGCTCGCAGAGCGCGACCTTGAGGTCGAAGTGATGAAAGAGGTGGCAGCAAAAAAATGGTGAGCGCGTGCGAGCGTCGAAAGGCTGTAGAGTTCGTGCGAACTCGCGGCGTTTCACTTCGACGAGCGTGCGCGCTGTACAAGGTCGCTCGGTCTTCCCTTTGCTACAAGTCGAAGCTCAAATCGAAGGATGCACCAGCCACGACCGCAATGCGCGAGCTCGCGGCCCAGTAGGGCGTGTCAGAAATCTTGTGTAAGTTGACAAGACGGGTGACGAATAGGAGTCACTCATGGAATCACAGTCAGCAAAAAAAATACAAGAAGAACGCAAAGCAACCGTGAGCTGAACAGCGCTCACTCGGAGCTCGTCGATAGATTGCTCGAGCAAGGAAGCTCGGGAGACGACTTCTTCGGTTCCGAGGGCATTTTCACCAAGCTCAAGGGAGCCTTGATGGAGCGGCTGCTCCAGGCCGAGCTCGAGGCGCACCTGGAGCAGGAGGGTGCGGAAGCCGCCAAGAATTCCCGCAACGGCTACTCCGACAAGACCGTGCAAACGGAGTCGGGTCCGCTGCCGATTCGCGTTCCCCGCGACCGAAATGGGACGTTTGAGCCGGCTCTCGTCAAGAAACACCAGCGCCGCGTCGAAGGCTTCGATGAGAAAGTGTTAGCTCTCTATGCGCGCGGCATGACGACGCGCGACATCCAGGCTCACCTCAAGGACCTCTACGGCACAGACGTGTCTCACGAGCTCATCTCGAAGGCGACGGACGCAGTGCTGCCGGAGTTTCGCGATTGGCAATCCCGAGCGCTCGAAGCCGTCTATCCGGTCGTCTACCTCGACGCGCTCTTCGTGTCGGTGCGAGACGGCGTCCAGGTCCAGAAGCGAGCCTTCTACGTTGCGCTCGGCATTCGGCTCGACGGTCGAAGGGACGTACTCGGCATTTGGGCCGCAGAGACCGAGGGGGCCAAATTCTGGCTCTCCATCCTGAACGAGCTTCGAAGTCGCGGCGTCGAGGACATCCTCTTTGTCTGCGCTGACGGGCTCTCTGGGCTCGATAAGGCACTCGAGACGGCGTTCCCGAAGGCGGTCTTCCAAACCTGCGTCGTACATCTCATTCGCTCTGCTTTGCGCTTTGTGAGTTGGGCCGACCGGAAGGAGGTCGCAGCGGCCCTCAAGCCGCTCTGCGTCGCCGAGAACGAACCCCAAGCCGAGCTCGAACTCGAGCGCCTATCAGCCAAGCTCGACGCGAAGTATCCCAGCGTCGCTCGCACCTTCCGCAACCGCTGGGAGCTTTTCGTCCCGTTTCTTGCCTATCCGCCAGAGGTCCGTCGTATCCTTTACACCACGAACGCCATCGAATCGCTCAACTCTCAGCTCAGAAAGTCTCTCAAGGCCCGTGGACCTTTTCCTAACGACGAGGCTGTCTTCAAGCTCTTCTTTCTCGCCATTCGGAACGCCAACGTCCGCTGGCGCGCCGCCCCCAACTGGCATCGCGTCCTCGCTCAACTCGACATCTTTTTCGAAGGTCGTCTCCCCGTCTGAAGGTCAAGTTACACAGAAATTCTGACACCCTCGCCCAGTACCCTCGCTACGGCTATCGCAAGATTCGCATCTTTCTGAGCCGCGAGGGTCACAAGATGAGCGTCGACCGAGCACACCGCTTGTGGCGTCAGGAGGGCCTGCAAGTGCCTAGAAAGCGCCAAAGGCGGCGCATAGCGACGTCACGACCGAGACCCGTGCCAGCAAGCGGTCCAAACCAAGTTTGGGCATACGACTTCGTGCACGACGCCTGCGCGAACGGACAGAAAATCAAATGTCTCACGCTCATCGACGAGTGGACTCACGAATGTCTCGCTATCGATGTCGCCGGGAGCATTCGATCGACGCGTCTCATTGAGCTCCTCAGTAAGACGATGAGCGTTCGGGGAACACCCAAATACTTGCGTTCCGACAACGGTCCGGAGTTTATTGCCACGAAGCTCTTGAAGTGGCTCACGGACGCTGGCGTCGAGACCGCATGCATCCCGCCAGGCAAACCCTGGAACAACGGCACGAACGAGAGCTTCAACGGGAAATTCCGAGATGAATGCCTGAACATGGAGTGGTTTCGCTCTCGAGCCGAAGCCGTCGCCATCATCGAAACCTGGCGAAAACACTACAACGACGTCCGACCCCACTCGAGCTTGGCCTATCTCACCCCGAACGAATTTCGATCGTCCCTCAACCCGAAATCAACAACCACCTGAAGGGCAGAATTCACGCTGCCTTTGGTCCGAAGAAACCAGGCAGGTCAGGTTATTTTAGTCAGATCGAGGCGGGCCCATCCATGGTCAATTCCTTGATGTGCGGGGCTTCGAGGTGCAGCGTTCCTTTTTTCGGACGAGAGCATGGGCCTCGGTGGATTCAGGAGCGCACAAACGTGCGGGAAATGACCATAGCTAAGTCTGTTCACAGTTCTCTATCTACTGCCCTATGAGATCTGCTCATTTCGACCGAGAGAGTCTGGCTCGCCGGATGGGTCTGCTTTTTATGGGGATGGCGGTTCGCGGCGGGTTCTCTGGGTGCGGGAGCTCGCTTGGGACGAGCGAAGGGGTCGACGGCGGTGAGGGGAGCGCCGATCCTGAGAGTTCTTCGGGGGGCACTGAAAGTGAGGAGGCTCGTAGTACTGGAGGAGGCCGTGGTGATGGCGGGTCGGCCGGCGGCGGGGGGAACATTGAAGGTGGCGTGGTCATCGAATGCGCACCGAACACCCCGATCTGTGTTGGTGGCTTGGCGATCCGTTGCGATTCCACGGGTACTGGACACCTTGACGCGGGCACGCGCTGCGAGCCGCATGAGGTGTGTGAAGCCGGCGAATGTCGGGAGCCCTCGTGTGAGCCGGGCGGTAGCTTCTGCTCCGGTCAGGACGTACGCACTTGCTCGGCCAGCGGGGTTTCGAGCTTGAAGCTCACCTGCACCGGCCAAGCTTGTGTCGAGTCAGACGGGAACGCTGAGTGCCAGGGAAGCTGCGAACCGGGACAGAGACGTTGCGCTGAACGGGGTGTCGAGACCTGTGATTCGAGCGGCGCGTGGGGAGAAGAGGTACCCTGCGCCGAAGATCGGACCTGCATTGGTACCGGGAACGATGCGGCTTGTGGCGGAGAATGCGGTCCAGGCGAGACCCGCTGTCAGGCCAACGAGGTGTGGGCTTGCGACGAAGCGGGGACATTCACTTTGGTGGGCGAGTGCCAGAGCCAGGCCTGTGTCGAAGGCAGCGATGGGGCTGCTTGTGAAGGGAGCTGCGAGCCCGAGCAATTTCGCTGCTCTGACAACGAGGTGGAGATGTGTGACGCGGGTGGCGATTGGCAAGTGACGCTCGCGTGCCCCAAGGATCGAACGTGCGTTGAGGGTGGTGTGACGGCCACCTGCGGCGGAGAATGTGGACCCGGGCAGACCCGGTGCGGGAACAACCAAATCTACTCCTGCGACGACTCAGGAAATTTTGTCCTCCAAGGCCCCTGTCTGGATCAAGCTTGCGTCGAACTGGAGGGCGCAGCGACCTGCGGCGGCGACTGCGCGCCGGGTCAGCAGCGCTGTTCGAACAACGGAGTCCAGACGTGTACGACCATCGGAACTTGGGGGACGATCGAAGCCTGTGAAGGGACTACCTGTGTGGAAGACGAGGGCGCGGCAGGGTGCGGCGGAGTTTGTGAGGCCGGCGTTCAGGTTCGTTGCTCCGGCAATGGGGTTCAGACTTGCAGCGCGAGCGGTAGCTGGGGGAACGCTGTTGCCTGTCCCAGCAATAGAACCTGTAACAATGGCGCATGTGATGGCGTTTGCGGCCCCACACAGGTGCAGGCATGCGGCAACTGTAACGGGGGGACGCAAGCGTGCATGAATGGAGGGTGGGGCACTTGTCAGAACGCCCCCGGGTCGCCGAAGACCTACTTTCGTGACGTTGATGGAGACGGCTATGGCCGATCCACGACAAGTATCATCTCCTGTACGGGTGCCCCCGTCGGATACGTAGCGAATTCCATAGACTGCAACGACAATAATGCTGCCATTCGACCTGGTGTAGAAGAAGTTTGTGATGGAATTGACAACGACTGCAATGACGTTGCCGATGACGGTCCGTCATCGCTCGATGAGCCCAATAGTCACTGGATTGTCGGGGGCCGGAGCGGCGGCCCGGGCCTACCCGATGGCGGCAATGGCAGCAGCGGCGAGGGAAGTACGGTGTCCGCCAAGGCTACCCTCACTTCATCGGACGCTGGCGACTACTTTTATTGGGCTCGGGCCTACCCGGTATGGAACCCGAACTTCCAGCCGCGATTCATGTGCCGCGTGACGGGAATCGACTCGCGTCGAGTTCGCCTAACCGTCGGAGCATTCCGTCCCGGTGGCCCCTTTTTGGTGCCCCTCTGCGGTAGCGACGGCCTGAGCTGTTTCACTTATACGAACGATTCGTGTCATGACCACGGGGAAGGTCAAGTCTGCGCGACGGCGCCCATCAGCACGCCGTCGGCAGGCAACGATAACTACGGCTTTGGCGTGCGTGTGAGGCCGGCCTCTGGCTTTCACTCGTGCGGACTCGACTACACCGTGAGCTGTAAGCTCAGGGAAGGAACCAGCTGGTAACGGATGGTGCGTACGCCTATCCGACGAGGATCGGGCTCCGCATCTGACAACGGGAGGGAACGAAGAATGACCACGCATGAATCCTCTTCGAAGCGGCATTTCGGCTTCCAACGCCAGGCAGGCTCTCAACGGAGCCAACGAGTTCGTCGCGCCGTCATTGCCTCTGTGCTGACGCTTGCTGCTCACCTCTGGGGCTGCGGTCTTGAAGACAGTTTCCCTGCGCCGGCAAACTCGAGGGAGGAGGCGCTAGAAAGAATCGAAACTTGGAAGGTCGCAATACTTCGCAGTGCGGGAGCAGGTGCGATCGAACTCGGAAGTCTACAATGGACTCGGCCTGGCGATGTTTGGATTCAGTGTGAGGGTAAGCTAAGCAGTCGCACCGACAGCGCCCTGAGTGCTCACCTGAAGCCGGAAGATCTCCCGAGGATGCGCGAGGCGCCTGTGAGCAGTGAGCGTGCGAACTTCGAATGGAGAAGAGAATTCAGTTCCAAAGCGGAAGGTGGTCTTGAGTTCAACACCGGGCTGAAGATTGTGGATGTTGGTCTCAGAGCTGCCTTCGAACAAACCAACGCTGCGGCCGTTCAGATCGAGCTGTCGATCAATGACCCGCGTCTCGTGGAGTTCGAGAGCCCAAGCACGGTCTATCAGGAGTTTTCTGATAGCGTCGGCCCGGAGGGAACCCCTGGCAACACGTTCGTGACCGGCGTGATCGAGGGCCTTGTGCGGATGGCATATTCGCTGCTCGACGAGAAAGGCGAACAGATCGAGCTTTCGGTCAATCTGGCGACCGAGATCAACGAACTTCCGCAAGTGAACGCGTCCTATGTTGACGAAGAGACAACGACCGCTTTTCAAGGTGGGGTCACCGAGTCCGGTGAGCGGCGCACGGTGTTCGCCGCGATCACCCGCAATATTGAGAGTGGGCTCGTTCAAACGCAAGCTGTACAGGACGTGTGCGGTATCGGGGTCGGCGATGATCTTGGCTCACGCTATAGGATTTTTACGGTTCGAGATTCAGGCCTAAGCGTTCTCGAGGTTGCGATCGAAGAGTCGGCGGGGAAACATCCTGTCTGGTTCTTGGAAGCTCGCAACATCAGCGGAGAGGCCATCTCGGGCAGCGTCATATTGAACGTGAGGAATCCATATGGCGGCTTGGTAGACCGTTTCGAAAGAATCACTGGCTTTACAAGCGCCTTTCCACTCCTGCCCGGAGAAACCGTGCGATGGCGGGAGCTGGTCTCTTCTATTTCACTTCAAGACGCGACCATCGAGCTCGAATTCGAGCGCGATTGACGTTCGAAACGATGGCTCGCTAGCGAAACGGGGCTCACCTTCTCGTCGGCGCGTGAAAGCGAAGGCTCGTCGTGGCTTAGTCGTTTGTGATGGACCGGGGCTAGAACGCCACGGTGAGCTCGGACCAGGGCTGTGAAAGGAAGGGCCACCAGCTCCTGCGGATTGACATAGGGAAATTGACCATTGAGTGCCCCGGCAGATCCTCTTACTATCTCTTATAAGAGGCGATTGTGATTGGATGGGATACACGGAGAATTTGTTTCTCGATAGCAGTGAGACGGTGGATCGAGCATGCTTCGCGAAGAAAGCTGGTTCGGTGGACCATCATTCTCTTCACGTCGACACCATCTGCGTTCGGACAGAGCGAGACCTTAGAAGGAACTAGCGAAGCGAGACTAACGAACGAGTCGGAGCGTCGCGACACATCTCCGGAGATCGAGGATCACCCTGAGGAGAACGTCTGCGTACCGAGTTGTCGAAGCGGATATCTGTGTCATGAGGGCAGCTGCATTTCAGCCTGTAACCCGCCGTGCTCTGAAAGCGAAACCTGTTCATCAGACGGCGCTTGTCGATCGCGAGCCTCGTCCCAGGATAAGAACGAGAGCCATGTCCCGAGCGACGGGCATCCCGAGAGGATGAACCGACAGACTCCCTCAGGCTGGGCGAATGTGCATGTCAACGCGCTCGGTCTACTTCAGTTTGGCCTCAACCCCCGCCTAGAGCTCGGTCGGAAGACGACGTTCCTGCTCGGAACCCATTTCTTCAATAGCGGGGCTCTGAGCTATGTCCTCTTGCCTGGCGACGACGAGTTTTTCGATCTCGGGATCGGCGGAAACGTGGGGCTCAGGCACTATCTCGGCCGAGATGGACCGATCGGGGCGTATCTAGGGGTATTTTTGGAGTACGCTTTCGTCCGGACGGTCGATGACGTCGACGATCTGGCGAGTTACGAGCGTCAGGTTCTGATCCCCGCGGTCGACGTAGGCTACCGCTGGACCTGGGGAAATTTCCTACTCGACGTAGGCGCGCTCGTCGGTGTCGGCGTCCCATTTGCGGGGAATGATGTTCCTTTGGGGCCGAGCGGATGCGTTTATGAAGATTCGTGCAACGTCGAACTCGGTACGCGCTTCTTCGCGACAGGGATCGTGGATGTCGGCTTTTTCTTTTAGATCAGGGATGCTTATGACTCGAAGGTACGATATCATTCGTCAGGCGATTTCAGCTCTTCTGCGGATATCTCCATCGCTCCGCTGCATAGGCTTTATCGGGATACAGGGCCTCCTGTATGGCTGTGGAGGGACGGGCTCTGATGGAAGCTGCCCGAATGTAGCCGGAGATTTTGTGATCACCCAGCATTGTACGGCGGAGCTCGTCGGAACTTCGGTCTCCCTCGAGCAAGACGGATGTGGCCTGCTGTTCGGAGAACCCTTCGGCAGCTTCGAAGGATCGGTGAGTCAGAGCGGCTCTGTCGCGCTCGGCGGTATCATCGAAGGTGATGTCATCAACTGCACTGGGACGGCGTCTTCGAATCGAATAGCGCTCAACTGCACTGGAAGTTGCGACGTCGTATTTGCTCGCCGCTGACTCTACAGCGCTTTTACAAAGCCTCGCGTCGGCAAGGTGGTAAATCCGTAAATCCTCGCCGAAGCACGGCCTTTTGGCCGGACCGAAGGGCGGCGGGGGCGAGGTTCAAAGGGCCGGAGCGCCTGAAACTTCGTGGGGCAGCGGGATTTTCGCTTTTCGGAGCGCCGCGTCGA
>Ga0207415_1000403_pt1 | contig 32229 bp, 31 predicted proteins | sample Passage237A_FD_187369 | JGI IMG/M metagenome (GOLD analysis project Ga0207415, IMG submission 187369) | Cellulose adapted compost microbial communities from Newby Island Compost Facility, Milpitas, CA, USA - Passage2 37A (SPAdes) (version 3) ... | reverse complement strand
CCTTCTGCCAAACCATGCAAGATGGGTCTATCGGGTTCTAAATCAAAACGTTCAACGTCTAACATGCCTCTGTCATTGGTATCCATGACCACAGGAATTCCCAATTCTTTAGCTTTAAATCTACTAGTGATTTTAATGTCTAAACCGTCACAAACTTCTACTAGCACATCCAACTTACCACCTTCCATAAAAAAGGCATCAATGTTTTTGTCTGTGATGCCTTCGCTATATATTTTAACTTTTAAATATGGATCTATTTCTGCAATTTCTCTTGCGGCTATAATGGTCTTGTGTAGCCCTAGGTTGTGTACTCCGGTGCGAATACGGTTTAAATTTGTAAGCTCAGCTGTATCAAAATCTGCCAGACGTAATTCTCCGCAAACCCTTTCCATAGCTAGTGTTAAGGCTATCGACTGACCTACCGAGAGTCCTATGACACCAATTTTTTTAGTTTCCAGCAGTGCTTGTTCTTCTTTAGTGATTTTATATTGATTCCGATTGGTACGCATTGCTACAAATTCCTCTTTATCAAGCAAGTGCACCAATCTTCTGCTCCAGGGATAATATACCCAAACACCATATTCTTCCATAGGCGTATCACCTAAGTGTTGAGATATATATTCTGGATAGTCTTTATCCGCTATTTTAATCGCAGGATGATTGCTTTTTATTAATTCCCGAAGCTGCCCCTCTATACTGTCAAATACTTCTATATTTGGGTCTTGGCGTAAGCGTAGATATTGATCCTTTTCAGCTATGTTAAAAAGGCGCAGGATTATTGGCTCGTATGCCTGTTGGGTAGAGGTATCATGACGCTTCATACTTTCATGATTTGTTGTATAATGAATATATAATTTTGTAAAAAAGATTTTTAATTTTGCAAAGCTTCGGGAAAAGCGTTATTTTGCATTTTGGCCGCAAAGTTAAGAGAATTCATGACAAATGAGAGAATAAATATCCTTTATGTAGATGATGAGCAAAATAACCTCATGTCATTTAAGGCTTCTTTTCGGCTCAAGTATAATGTATTTACTGCTATAAGTGGAGATGAGGCCATTAAAATGCTAAAGGAAAATAATATTGAAATTATTATTACAGATCAGAGAATGCCTAATATGACAGGCGTGGAGTTTCTGGAGATGGTATTACAAATAAATCCGGATCCCATGCGTATCCTGCTCACTGGCTATGCGGATCTGAATGCTGTCATTGAGGCGGTAAATAAAGGAAAAATTTTCCATTACCTTAGTAAACCCTGGAATGAGGAAGAGCTGGACATGACTATTCTCAGAGCGTACGATATTTACAAAAAAAGAAAAGAGGAACAGGAACTTACTGATAAACTTGCTGTTTCTAATGACCAGCTTGAGTTTTTACTACGTCAAAAATTATTATCTTAAACTACCTGTTCCCACTTTTCAGCATTGGTTATTCTGCTGAAGTTTCTTTTTCAAAAAGAAAATCTCCACCACCTTGTAGTAGCCTGAATGCTTGCGCATTTCCATCTTTATCCAATGTAAATTGAATTTTTATACCTGCTGCATCAAATTTAAAATCTACCTCACTAGTAGCTTGCAAGGGAAATGAGCTTTGACCAGTAGCCTGTGCTGTAAGTTGCTTGCCATTATTCGCAATCGTTATTTTTATCGGCACCTGCTTGGAACTGTACACTCCTTCATAATACTTCCATACAGAAGGATCAAGCTGTTTTTCAAGACTGAAGTTGGGAATCTCATAAGGAGTATTATAATAAAGACTTAATACACCAATGATAATTTCATTTAACGAATATTGATTGGCATTTAGCATACATGTTACGGCAAGGCTATCCTCAGGAAAGAAAATAAACATAGACTGAAATTCATCTATGCCGCCTGTATGCCCATAGCCTATCTTGTTGCCAAAAGGAATCTGGAATATTCCTAGCCCATAATTACGCTGCAAAGTAATCATCTCCAAAACGGATTTGCTGCTTACAATCTGCCCACGAAACAATGCTGTGGCAAATCGATTGATATCTTCTGGTGTAGAAACAATAGCACCGGCACCTCCTGGAATACTCATATCTGTTTCTAACGATTTTTCCCAGGAGCCTTCGTTATACTCGTATGAATATGCATCTCCTTTAGCAGGTTGGATGCTACTTCCCAGCTGAGTATGGGTTAGTCCGGCTCGTTCTATAACTCGGGATTGTAAGTTCTCTTCATAAGTTTTACCCGTCACATCTTCAAGTATAAAGCCTAATAGTACATAGTTTGTATTGCTGTATTCATTTTTGGAGCCAGGTTCAAATTCAGATGTTGTGGCCGTAAATATTTGCAATAATTCTTCTTTGCTTTTCTTTTGCGTATGGTAGTCGAGATAGTTAGGACTGTTTGTGAAATTATACAAACCACTACTATGGTTTAGTAACTGCTTAATAGTAATCTGTGCAGCATTTGGTAGCTCTGGATAGTATTGAGATAACTTAGTATCAAAACTTAGTTTGCCTTCTTCAATGAGCTGCAGTATCATGGCAGCGGTAAAGGTCTTGGTAACTGAGCCTATCCGATAACGTGTGGTAGTGCTGTTAGGTGTTTTTAGATCGCTGGTCAAATTACTATAACCCCAGCCACGCGCATATACCGTCTCCCCACTTTTACTGAGTGCTACTGATCCCCAGGCTTTATTGTGATGGATAAGTGTATCCAGCAAAGGATCAATACGCTTGCTTATTTCTTGTGCGTGACTAGCATGAGTGGCAATGAGAAAAAGTAATCCAATCAGAATTCTATAATAGTTTGTCATAAGTATTAAGGATGTAATTGTTGACTACAATATTTTTTTTGATAGAAATAGTAGGAGGGTTATAATCCACATAAAAATTGCATGGTGTCCACGCCATCTGCATAGTCTGATAAAGATGGTTTTTGGGCATTGCCCAAAGGAATATGATTTTTTCCGACTATAGCCTGAATCCTTTCATCGTTTTGGAGCGTATGGGTTAATGCAGTAAGGTCTGTGTAGTATTGATAATGTAACACACTTACAGCAGCAAACGGAAGTTCATTTTCCACTAGCAGGATAGAGTTATTGGTTAAAACGGGTACATTATTGAGCAGGAAAATAGAAAGATGGTAATCAAAATTGTTTTTGTATTTATGGTATTGCATATAGTACTCATATTTTTGTAATGCTTTTAATAAGGGCTCAAAATTGTACCCCTCTGGGACATATATCTGTGTTACATTTCTGCAACCTAACCCGAAATAAGCGAAAATATCTTCTCCTAGCTGTTCCAGATCTTCCCTACTTTCTGTACCATCAAGCACAGCTATGGAGGTTCTGTTTTTGCGGATAATATGTGGGTATTTGGCAAAATAAGCTTCAAAATACCTTGAGGTATTATTACTGCCAGTAGCAATATAGGCATCACAGTTTTTAAGCTGCGTTTCTACATGTAGGTATGAAGAGAGACTGGGTTCTTTTTGAATAAGTTTTTGTATGAGATGAAGTAGTAATACATTGTCTTTCGAGGACAATTTAATATGTTGATAATGTCCTGTAATAAAAGCACTGAGAAAGTCATGAAAACCAACCAAGGGAATATTCCCTGCCATTACAATCCCTACGTGACAAGGTTGTGAAGGCATTGTATAAGATTGAGCCCATTTTTCTAATAAATCGGCTTGTAAAAAGCAGGTGGCAATATTTTCTACTGCCTGTATAACATGTTCTGGTATAAACCATGAGTTTACATGGCAGGCTTGTTCTTGTGCCTGTTGCCAAGGGGTTTCATGAGCAAGCATATAATCCCCTAACCATGACAATAATGCAATTCTTTGATCCAAATTCATGTTAAATCCCGTATTTCTCTCCGCGAAGTTGTAACTTTGCGTCGAATAACCCAAAAAAGGATCTATGTCAATTAAGATTACAGATGAATGCATTAATTGTGGTGCCTGTGAGCCAGAGTGTCCCAATAATGCCATCTACGAGGGCGGGGTGGAATGGGCTATAGCTGATGGAACTTCTGTAAAAGGAGATTTTGTATTAATGAACGGAGAAGTTACTCCATCTGAAGCGAAGCATGCGCCTATAGCTATTGATATATATTACATTACACCTGATAAATGTACTGAATGCCAGGGCTTCCATGAGGAGCCACAATGTGCTGCTGTTTGTCCAGTAGATTGCTGTGTTCCGGATGAAATGTATCAGGAAACAGTAGAAGAATTATTGCAGAAGAAAGATCGTTTACATCTTTAACAGGTCTGTGTAGCCGTTCTGTTTTTACCACTATGACCAGAAGTTTCAGGTGGAAGGATCTTATATTTCATGGTATATATTTATCGTTTCCATTGCAGTTTTCTAATGGATAAACATTGTATAACTATGAAGCAGTAAGCAGAAGCTTTAGATGAGAGACAACAAAAATTAGGATAACAAAAAATGCCTCAAATACTTGAGGCATTTTTATATTGTCAAAGTGGGAGATATTAATCCTGCTTCCAATTAGTAGAAATTTGTTTCCAGCTACGGTCCACGATAATAGTTTGGTCGATATCTTTTGCAAAAACCTTTAGGGCTTCGGGGCCAAAATGTGCATTGTGGATTTGCTTGGTAATTTCATTGTCGAAAGTAAATTTGTAATTGATACCTGGTAAATCAGAAATAATCATATCGTATCTTTCTTTACAGGTATCAACGTGGAATTCTTGAAATTTGTTGAGCAATGAAGTGATCACGGCAGGATCCATCTTTTTTTCATAAATGCCGGTATCTGTTACATTTCTGATTCCAGTATAACGAACCAAACCGTCTTTGTATATTTCAATAAAGTATTCTGGACAGCGACCAAAGCAAGCTGTACGTCTCATCTGCATATATGCAATATTTAGGCCGGATTCCTGAGCTTGGGTAGTTTTAGTTTGCGAAGAGTTGTGTGTAGTCACTTCTTTTTTCCCAGCACAAGCACAAAAAGAGGTCAATATAAAAAGGGTCAGAATTCCAGCGAAATTTATTTTCATTTTGTTGATATTTGTTACAAAGATAAGGGAGGGTTGGAGATGAATGCAAAAATATTGCCAAAGCAGGATGAAGAGGAGTTGTTGTATCGGGTAGCCCTAAGTTTCTTACCCAAAATTGGAGGGAAAACAGCCGCTAAACTCCTGGCTGTATTTGGGAATGCCAAAACTTTATTTCATACACCCATACATACGTTACAACAGATTGAGGGAATCGGTGCTATTAGGGCAAAAGTGTTTAAGGATAGGCGCTTTTTGCAGGCTGCTGAAAAAGAGCTGGAGTTTGTCCAAAGAAAAAATATACAGGTGCTTATCCCGGAAGACAAACAATATCCCTATCGCCTGAAAGAATGTCCGGATGCACCCATTGTATTGTATTATAAAGGCTCTGTAGAATTAAATTCTCGTGTTACTGTAGCGGTGATAGGTACGCGTATGCATACAGAGTATGGGTACAAACTTACCCAGGAATTGATTGCAGGGCTGAGTGCCATACCCGGAATACAGATTATCAGCGGACTGGCACAGGGCATAGATACTATAGCCCATGAAGCGGCTTTGAGATTTGAACTTCCCACGATTGGCGTGTTAGCACATGGTTTAGATACTATTTATCCTTTCACAAATAAGGGACTGGCATCCTCGATGCTGAGTTGTGGAGGGTTATTAACTGAATTTCCTTCAGGGACAATGCCTGATAAACCCAATTTCCCTGTAAGAAATCGTATTGTTGCCGGCATGAGTGATGTAACAGTGGTAGTAGAAAGTGATGTGAAAGGGGGGGCTATGATTACCGCTTATCTGGCATGCAACTATAACAGAGAAGTGGCAGCATTTCCAGGAAGAGTAACGGATTCCAAGTCGAAGGGACCTAATAAATTAATTCAAAAGCAAATTGCTCATTTGATTACTAGTTCAAAAGATTTAATTCAGCTAATGAACTGGGAAAGTAGTGCCTTACCAAAACCGGTTAAGCAGCCTGCTTTACCTTTATTAAATAAAGAAGAAGCGCAGGTGCTGAAGTTTATTCACGACAACGGTCCTGCGCATACAGATATTTTGTTGCAGCATACTGGTTTTAATGCAGCTATGCTGTCTGGTATTTTGTTACAGCTTGAAATAGAAGGTCATATTCTTTCCCTTCCGGGAAAAATGTATAAGACCACATCCTGATTATTTTACAATCAGATAGCCTAAGGCAAGCCAAACGAGTCCTTTAGCGAGGAAAAACAAAAATCCCCAGAAACCAACCTTTTTAATAAACTTAACCAGTTTATTGTTCGGACGAGAAATTGTGGTGCTCATTATCGTGCAATAATTTTATAGGTTTTAAAATCGCTGGACATCGGTGCGGGCTTACCTTCAGCTTTCGCAGCAGCAATATCTGCAAATCCACGCTTGTGACCTTCTAAGAAAGCTTCTGATTGCGTCCAGCTTTTAAAGGAGTTTTCATTTTCCCAATAGCTTACAATCAAGTAGTTATCATCTTCCTTATTCGGTTTTAATACATGCATTTCTATAAATCCAGGCATTTTATCGATAGCATGGGCACGAGTAGAGAACAACTCCTCAAAACGTCCCCGATATTCAGGAGAACAGGTTATATAGTTGACAGCTACAAAGTTCTTTTCCATAAAAAATATTTCTGGCAAAGGTAATACTGTCATAGACTTGTCATTTTATAATTCGGGAATTGGTTTTACAAGATCAGGAATTAGTGTTATTATCTAAAAAAACATTATCTCGATTTTTAGATGCAACATAACAGCATAAATTATTCATACACATTTGCTTATAAAGTGTGATCATGGCATAAAATCCTTTGCTTAAACGCACTCCTCAAAAGGATTATTCCCTATAATTGCAATACAGAAAAGCATAGCCTATGAGTATCCCGCCAGTGCTTCCGGATGATTTTACAATTGATGAAGCTATCAAGAAAGATATCTTGAAAAAGATAGAGGTGCTTTCGCAACTAGAAGATGATTTTCCGGTTTTTGTCATCCATGATATTCGTGACGTGTCGGTAGTGTATATGTCTCCGAAAGGTGCAGAACGCTTAGGTGTAACTTCGGAAGAGATTAGAAATATGGGGAAAGAGTATTATAGCCGCTTTTTTAATCCTGAAGATTCTGAGAACTATCTCAATAATTTCCTAGAATTTGCGGCTAATCCGGAAAACGACCAACGCTGGCATACCATTTTTCAACAGGTTAAAATTCCTGATGCAAAGGACTATCTATGGTTTTTGTGTGTTACTAAAGTGCTTACTAGAGATCAACAATCAGGGGCTCCTTTACTGGCTATGTCTATTGTGTTACAATTAAATGCGCAGTTGTTACTTTCTCCCAAGCTGGAAAGACTGATCGCCGAAAATAATTTTCTCAAAGAAAACTATCAGCGTTTTTCTCAGCTTACTAAGCGTGAATTAGAAATACTCAAGTGGATGGCTTTAGGATATAATCCAGCCCAAATAGCAGGGCGGTTAATTACTTCAGAACAAACGGTAAGAACCCATAGAAGAAATATTAAAAGAAAGTTGGGGACTAAAAATGATTATGAACTTATACGATTTGCTCAATCATTTAACGTTATATAACCTGTTTTGTTTTACAATATTAAGTAGGGGGAAATGCTAAATCCAGTAAATTACTCAATATTGAGTATTGTTAGAGAGTAGTGTCTCCGGTACTTTTGCTTATAAGCCGACAATAAGATTGTAAACATAAGACAATTTGCTTCACACGTAGGCATTAGGAATAGTTGTACCCTTAAGGTGCCGTTTTTTGGTATCTGCCAAAAGTATATAGTTAAAGTTCTTAGTTGAGGGTGTATATAATAGGTGCAAAAAACCCGAAAAAGGCGCATTAATTGCGCCTTTTTACATATTACAATATGTTAAGTAACAGATATTAAAAAGTATTTTCACCAAGCAACAGGCTCATGATGTATGGAGAAAGTGTTTTTATGAACGAGGTAAATTATCTTCTTATGATGCCTGACTCGCTTCAGTGTTTTCCGTAGATTCTGGTTGTGTTTCTACGGTTTTGATATCCCACTCATTCGCAGGTTTTTCAATGTTACCTTGTGCGATCAGTTTACCTGATTGTACCAGATAGCGAAGTCTGTGTAATAGAAATAAATCCGGTACTGGAGGCTGGTAACGAGAGATGGTTTGTCGGAGTATTTTACTGGCTTTTTGCATTTGTCCAGAGCAAAAGCTAAGTAAGAGACTATCGAAATGATCGGCATTTTTACCCTGAATCTTTTTCCCTCCTTCGTAGAGTCTGATGTCTGTATTTTCCGCAAGTATTTTTCGCCATTCTTCTACATCTACTTCTCTTTCAGCCGGCGTAATGGCACGTGCAAGTTTTCTGGCTTTAATCATTTCTTTAGCCGGGATTTCTTTAAATGATTTTGGGTAAAATAATTTACCATTTTCATCTAAGAAGGGAAGCCCGGCAATGTTAACAACATATAGACGACCGGTAAAGCAGGCAAGCTTTGTGAGCAGCCAATAATAAGCACATATATCTACAGCAGCAGGGGCTACCCAAAACCATACAATTGCCGCATTGTCTTCTTGCAGGCGTTGGATGATTTCATCTACTTTGTCTAATTCAGGACATTGCACAGGATTTTTCTCATTAGGGGAGAGCTCTTTATAATAATTTTCTCGAAGAGTACGAAAACTCTCTCCTTCGCTGGGTTGTAAAGGGCCTATAGATAATGCATCTTCCATGCACACAATAGTTCCCTGCATCTCAGGTTCTTTTTCGATGGCTTCCTGCAGTTGAGTGCAAGCCTGTGTTCCTGTAATGAAATGATAAATCATGTGTTGCAAAAATAAGCACATAAAATGGGTAAAATACCCTAAAAAATACAGGCGGATTTATCATGAATCCGCCTGTAAAATATGTAACCAGTACTGGTTATAATTTCCAGCTTTTATTACGAAAGCGTTCACTTACTACTAAGTCTTTACTTCCTGGGGTGTAGGTATAAAATCCTTCTCCCGATTTTACACCATAATAACCTGCCTGAACCATATTAGCTAAGAGCGTGGCAGGAGCATATTTCTGGTTGCCAAAACCCATATGCAATACATTCATGATATTGTAGCAGGTATCCAGACCAATAAAGTCAGCTAATTGTAATGGACCCATAGGATGAGCCATACCCAGTTTCATGATAGTATCAATTTCTTCTACTCCAGCAACACCTTCTTGAAGAGAAAGTACAGCCTCATTAATCATGGGCATGAGAATACGATTAGAGATAAAGCCTGGATAATCATTAACAATACAAGGAACTTTACCTAGATAACGAGATAAAGTATAGATAGTATTCGTAACAGATGCATCAGTAGCGTATCCGTTGATGATTTCAACCAGTTTCATAACGGGTACTGGATTCATAAAGTGCATACCAATTACTTTACCCGGACGTTTAGTGAAAGAACCAATGCGGGTAATAGAAATAGAAGAAGTATTGGTAGCGAGAATAGCGTGCGGAGGACAAAGCTTATCTAATTCTTGGAAAATCTTGATCTTTAGATCAATATTTTCAGTTGCGGCTTCCACTACAATATCACAATCTTTTACCGCTTCAGCAATGTCTGTATAAGTAGTAATCTTAGACAAAGCTTCTTGTTTCTTTTCTTCGGTTAAAAGATTCTTGGCAATCTGACGATCCATGTTTTTCTGGATAGTTACCAATGCTTTATCCAAAGCCGACTGGTTAATGTCCATCAGATGTACATTAAACCCGCTTTGTACAAAAGCATGACAGATTCCGTTGCCCATTGTACCAGAGCCAATTACTGTTACAATTTTAAGTTGCTTCAGCATTTCTTCAGTGTGTGTATCAATACCGGACAAGCCAAGTGTTGCCGATTCTTGTTTTGTGTTAACCATGAAAAATATTTTTAAAACGCGCCTAAGGTAAGATTTTCCCAGAAAAAAATGTACATAGTTTTCTGGTTTTTTATTTGTGATTTTTTCTAATTTATATCGACATGTGGTTAGCGGCTAACCATGCGCTACTCCATGCATGCTGGAAGTTGAACCCTCCCGTAATACCGTCGACGTCGAGAACCTCACCTGCAAAATATATGCTAGGTACAATTTTGCTTTGCATAGTATCTGAATCTACCTCAGAAAGGGGGATGCCGCCAGCAGTGACAAATTCTTCTTTAAAAGTGGTTTTACCCAGTACACTGCATGGGTATTTTTTTATGTTTGATATGAGTTGCATTGCTGCCTTTAGGGAAAGATCTGCCCATCTGAGATCTGATGAAATGCTGGATGATTGAACTAAAAACGTCCAAAGACGTTTGGGCAATGCCATCAGACCATTATTAATGATAAGCTGGCTCCCTTTTTCTTTTTTCCATTGCTGAAAATTTTCTCTAAGTTGAATTTCACTCAGATGGGGCAGCCAGTTGATTTGAACATCGAAACGATAATTGCATTTCGCTAGTTCTCGTGCACCCCAAGCAGATGCTCTGAGTACAGCCGGGCCACTCAGACCCCAATGGGTAATAAGAATGGCTCCCTGCTCTTCAATTTTTGTACCTGACAGGCGAATGGTTACATTGGGTACACTAATACCTTGTAAGTTCGTAATGGCATGAGCAGGTAAATTAAAAGTAAAAAGCGAAGGTACAGGATCCACCAGACTGTGGCCTAAATCCCGAATCCATGTATAAGAGTTGAGTTTAGGCGACCCTCCCACAGCAATTAATACCTTATCAGCAACATACTCAGATCCATCGTCAAAGACTAACAGGAATTTGGAATTAGGTTGTATGGAGATTTGTTGTATGGACTTGTGAAAATGCAACTGAACATTTCGAGATTTCATTTCTCTCAGCAGACAGTCAATTATAGTCTGAGAAGAATCACTAACAGGAAACATTCTGCCGTCGGGTTCTGTTTTGATGGTCACCCCTCTTTGTTGAAACCAAGATACGGTATCAAATTTTGGCAAGGTTTTGCGAAGCAATTGCCACCCCCTAGGGTAATAATGTTTAGGGTCTGCACGAGGGGGCAGGTTATGAGTCAGGTTACAGCGTCCTCCTCCAGAAATTTTTACTTTTTGCAGGGCTTTACCGGTTTTCTCAAACACAGCAATTTCATATTGAGTTCCTTTTGGAAGATTAGCAGCGGCAAAACATCCTGCAGCTCCGGCTCCAATGATGGCAATTTTCATTTTAGGGATAAACTATGAAATACCTTGTTTTACTTGAGCATCAACTACAGCTAGTGCTACCATATTGACAATTTGGCGTACCGCACTTCCTAGTTGGAGTACATGTACAGGCTTTTTTAGGCCTAATAGTATTGGGCCAATAGCTTCTGCACTACCTACCTCCTGTAAGAGATGATAGGCAATGTTTCCGGCAGCGAGGTTAGGAAAGATAAGTACATTCGGTGGTTCGTTGATAAGATCTGAAAAAGGGTAATTTTCACGAAGTAAGTCTTTATTGAAAGCCACACCGGCTTGCATTTCTCCATCAATAATAATTTCAGGATGCAGTTTTTTTATTTTTTCAACCACATTCCTCACTAAAATAGCTTCAGGAGATGTGCTGCTGCCAAAATTAGAATAAGATAACATAGCAATGCGAGGCTTGATATTTAAGTTCTCTACCGCTTTAGCAGTCAATAAGGTAATGTGAAGCAGCTCATCTTCAGTAGGGTTGAAGTTCACAGTAGTATCAGCAAAGAACAGTGGTCCTTTTTTAGTGAGCATGATGTACATGCCTGCAATTCTTTCCACTTCAGGTTCTGTGCCTATAATTTCCAGCGCTGGTTTTACAGTATCAGGATAGCGGCGGGTAAGTCCAGATATGAGTGCATCAGCAGCACCCGTTTCTACCATCATACTTCCGAAGTAAGGACGTTCGCGCATGATTTTACGAGCTTCATATAAGTTGTATCCTCTCCTTTTTCTTTTATCAAAAAATAGATCCCCATAGGAATTTCTTAGAGTTTCCATAGTATCGCTTTTGGGATCTATGATTTGCACCCCTTCCAACTGTAAACCGGTTTCTTCAATCAGACGATGTATTCGTTCTTCATTGCCGAGAAGAATAGGGATAGCAATACCATCGTCGTGTACGATCTGAGCAGCTTTGAGTACTTTAATATTTTCGGCTTCTGCAAAAACAACTCTTTTCGGATTTTGCTTGGCTTTATTAATAATAAACCGAAGCAGATTGTCATCGGTGCCAAGGCGTTGGTAGAGGGAAGCTTCATAAGCATCCCAATCAGTAATGGGCTTCTGTGCTACACCACTTTCCATTGCTGCTCTGGCTACTGCAGAGGATACGGTAGATAATAGGCGAGGGTCAATAGGTTTGGGGATGATATATGTGGGACCAAAATGCAGATGCTTTTCTTTATAAGCTACATTCACAATTTCTGGAACGGGTTGTTTAGCTAAAGAGGCTAAAGCTTTTACAGCTGCTAGTTTCATGGCCTCGTTAATAGTAGTAGCTCTTACATCTAAGGCGCCCCGGAAGATAAAAGGGAAACCCAGTACATTATTAACCTGATTCGGATAATCGCTACGACCTGTTGCCATAATAATATCGGGCCTAGCATTCATAGCCGTATCATAATCAATTTCGGGATCAGGGTTGGCTAAAGCAAAGACAACAGGTTTATTTGCCATGCTTTTAATCATGGCTTCATTCAGGATGTTACCACGAGAGAGGCCAATGAATACATCGGCATTCTTCAGTGCTTCTTCCAGTGAATAATCGACAGAAGAGTGGGCAAATTGTTTTTTATGATCATCAAGGTCTGTACGCAATGTGGTAAGCAAACCTTTACTATCAAACATCCAAATATTTTCTTTTACAGCTCCTAATGCAAGGTATATTTTGCAGCATGAAATAGCTGAAGCTCCTGCTCCGCTAATAATGATTTTTACCTGAGCAATATCTTTTCCTACCAATTCGAGTGCATTCAGTAATGCAGCTCCGGAAATAATGGCCGTACCATGCTGGTCATCGTGCATGATAGGTATTTTCATAGATTCCTTTAGGCGCTTTTCGATCTCAAAGCATTCCGGAGCTTTTATGTCTTCCAGATTAATACCTCCAAAAGTAGGTTCCATAGCCTGTACCACACGTACAAACTCATCAGGGTCAGTACAGTTAAGTTCAATATCAAAAACATCGATATCAGCGAAGATTTTAAATAAAATACCTTTCCCTTCCATTACAGGTTTAGAAGCTTCTGGTCCGATATCGCCTAGTCCTAAAACGGCTGTGCCATTGCTAATCACGGCTACGAGATTCCCTTTAGCCGTGTATTTATACACGTTTTCTATGTTTTCGTGAATTTTGAGACAAGGTTCTGCCACGCCTGGAGAATAAGCTAAGGCAAGATCTCTTTGGGTTTTAGTTTCTTTTGTGGGAACAACTTCAATTTTTCCTGGTCTTCCTTTCTCATGATATTCCAGTGCATCTTCCTTACGAATCAATTGAGCCATAATTTCAAAGGTTTATTACTAAAGGTACAAAGAAAGCCTGTTTGATGCCAGGGATATTTAAAAAGTGCATCGAAGTTTTCTGCTAAAGAAAGATTCCCCCTTACCCCAGCAGTTTGGGTGCTATAGTAAGGGAGAATCTTTCTAAAACAGATAGATCTGTTTATATGATCTTGGTATTGTATGTTTTGACAAAAACCTAATGGTCTCTTTTCTCTAAGTTTTTTACAGGGGAATATTTCCGTGTTTCCGGCGTGGTCTTTCTTCTACTTTGTTTTCCAGCATTTCGAAAGCGCGAATAAGTTTTTGTCTGGTTACTTCCGGAAGTATCACTTCATCAATAAATCCACGAGAAGCAGCTCCATAGGGGTTAGCAAATTTATCTGCGTATTCCTGTTCTTTTTCTTTCAATTTTGCATTCTTGTCTTCTGCTTCTGAGATTTGTTTTTTGAAGATGATTTCGGCTGCTCCTTTGGCACCCATTACCGCAATTTCAGCTGTTGGCCAGGCATAATTCATATCGGCACCAATATGTTTGGAGTTCATAACATCATAGGCACCACCGTATGCTTTTCGGGTAATCACTGTAATTTTAGGAACAGTCGCTTCGCTTAATGCATACAATAGTTTAGCACCATTTACGATAATGCCATTCCATTCTTGGTCTGTGCCAGGCAGGAAGCCAGGCACATCTACTAACACCAGCAGAGGAATATTAAATGCATCGCAGAAGCGAGTAAATCTTGCTCCTTTTTTACTAGAGTTGATATCCAGTACACCAGCCATGCTTGCAGGTTGATTAGCTACTATGCCAATACTTCTTCCAGCAAGCCGTGCGAATCCTACAATAATATTTTCTGCATAGTCTTTATGCACTTCTAGAAAAGAGTCCTCATCTACGAGTTGTTGGATAATCTCCTTCATATCGTAGGGTTGGTTAGGGTTTTCTGGAATAATAGTATTTAGTTCGGGACGCAGTTCGTTGCCAGCTTCCCATGCATATACCGGTGCTGTTTCTTCACAGTTTTGTGGCATATAGCTTAGGAGCTTTCTGATATGCATGATACAATCAATTTCGTTGGCACAGGCAAAGTGGGTAACACCTGATTTAGACGCATGGGTGTCTGCGCCACCTAGTTCTTCACTGGTAACGTTCTCATGGGTGACAGTCTTCACCACATTAGGACCTGTAACAAACATGTAAGATGTTTTCTCAACCATCAGTATGAAGTCTGTGATCGCAGGAGAGTACACTGCCCCCCCAGCACAGGGTCCCATAATGGCTGAAATTTGTGGGATAACTCCAGAAGCTTTTACATTGCGATGAAAAATATCTGCATAGCCGCCTAAGGATACTACACCTTCCTGTATTCTTGCACCTCCGCTATCATTGAGTCCAATTATAGGAGCTCCATTTTTCATGGCAAGATCCATGATTTTACATATTTTTTCTGCATGTGTTTCAGAAAGGCTGCCGCCAAAGACAGTAAAATCCTGAGAAAATACATATACCAGCCTTCCGTGGATACGGCCATAGCCAGTTACCACACCATCTCCCAGATAAGTTTCCTTATCCATATCAAAATCTCGACAACGGTGAGTTACAAGCATGCCAACTTCTTCGAAGCTGCCTTCGTCGAGCAGGAGTGTAATTCGTTCTCGGGCAGTAAGTTTGCCTTTAGCGTGCTGGCTTTCAATTCGTTTTGCACCTCCTCCGAGGAGTGCTTTGTCTATTTGTTGTTTTAAATAGCTTACTTTATCCATTTGATTGCATTCGTAGTGCAGCAAACCTAAGTTATAAAATGCATTTTGCGAAAGCTGTACCATCAAATTTAAATGTTGTTACACGTGCTTTTTAATATGTTTTTAGGTTTGCCCGAGCATTAGGTTGAATGTCATATGGTTTTTGTGACGCGATGCTGATAATGGAATATGTGAATTTGGGATGTTAAAAAACAGAAATCTAACAAAGAAGATATTAATAAAGAGAAGAATGGTAATGGATTTTGAGATGGAGTGAAATGTAATTTGAGTTTTTCTGATTAGGTGGTAATATATGCATGAAAAAAATTTATGATTCGATAGGAAAAAAGACATCATTGCTTACCTTTGCAAAGCTTTTGAAAAATTTCTCTAAACAATTTCATTAGGATTCATCCATGATAAGGGAAGAACCAGTAAAGGTTAAAGAGCAGGAAATCCTGTTATTGCGTGTTCGTGATTACTTGCTGCTATTAAAGCCCAATTTGAGCTTTATGGTAGTTTTTTCCAGTGTAGTAGGGTATTTGCTTGCTCCTGGCGTTCCTTTTATATGGTCTAATGTCATACTGCTTTTTTGTGGTGGTATGCTTGTAACTGGTGGGGCTAATACCATAAATCAAATACTAGAAAGGCAGAGCGACAAAGTAATGCGTCGTACCATGTTCAGGCCAATGCCTGATGGCAGAATGCACACCAGAGATGCTTGGATATTTGCTATTCTAGCAGGTATTTCCGGAGTGTTGTTGTTGAGTTATTTCTTTAATCCCCTTTCAGGTCTTTTAAGTCTAATTTCACTTTTAATATATGCCTTTGCCTATACTCCCATGAAAAAGATACATCCTGTAGCTGTATTCATTGGAGCTATTCCTGGCGCATTACCTCCATTGATTGGTTGGGTGGCAGCTACTGGAACACTAGGTTTGGGTGGATGGATATTGTTTTTGATCCAATTCTTCTGGCAGTTTCCTCATTTCTGGGCGATTGCATGGGTAGGTTTTGAAGATTATAAAAAAGCAGGAATTCAGATGTTGCCTTCTGCAGCAGGTAAAACCCGTTTTACTGGGTTGCAGTGTATGTTTTACAGTGTGGTATTGGTGCCTTTAGGAATGATGCCGCGTTTAACGGGTATTTCCGGGAATGCGGGGATGTGGACTGCTATTGCCTGTGGTGCATTGTATTTTGTTGCTTCTTTGGTTTTTTATCAAAAGGCAGATGATCGTTCGGCAAAAAGGTTGATGTTTTCTTCATTTATTTACTTGCCAGTTGTATTGATGGCGTTTTTATTTGATAAATTATAATTAGTTAGAATGAAATCTGTTATGACCCATACATCACAGGAGTCTCGTAGAAAAATCCATCCGCATAAATTTTCCTTGTGGATAGCGATGGCTAGTATTGCGATGATGTTTGCGGGTTTAACGAGCGCATATGTTGTAAAACAGGCAGGCGGGCACTGGAGAACCTATGAATTACCTGTGGTTTTTTATGTATCCACGGTAGTTATTTTGCTGAGTAGTGTATTGATGATTTTGGGCGTAAAGGCATTCAAAAGCAGAGAAATACCCAAATACAGGAGGCTAATTACCTTTACTTTGATTTTAGGTATTGCTTTTTGTGTCTTGCAAGCAGTTGGGTTTTATCAATTATACCAGATTCCTCAGCAAGTGGTATATGATGGGGTTGCTTCTGAAAATTATGCACCTGTTACTGTATCCGGAAACCCCGGAGAATCATTTCTATTTGTGATAGCCGGACTGCATTTGCTACATATTTTAGGAGGAATTGTGGCTTTGGCCATTGTATTTTTTAAAGCTTACCGAACAAAAGTTAAGGTCTATAATACTACAGGAATCGAGATTGTAGCTGCTTATTGGCACTTTGTGGATGTATTATGGATTTATTTATTTTTGTTCTTTCTGGCAAATCAATAAAATTGTTTAGAAATTCGCACCTTGTCATAGAAAAGTAAATCAGCGCACTATAATCTAATTTATGTCACACGCAACAGCTACTACTGCAACCAAACAGAATTTATGGGGAGGAGGAAAATCTCCCTTCAACGTGAGCTATGGTAAGATGATGATGTGGTTTTTCCTGCTCACAGATGCTTTTACTTTTGGAGCATTTTTGATTTCTTACGGAACCACTCGCTTCTTTAGTGCCGTATGGCCAGATCCAAACATGGTATTCCATGCATTCCCTTTCATGGGTCATGCACATTTGCCTTTACTGTTTGTGAGCCTTATGACGTTTATCCTTATCATGAGTTCTGTAACTATGGTGCTTGCAGTACATGCAGGTCATTATGGTGATCGTAAAGGAGTTATTAAGTGGTTGTTATGGACCATCATTGGTGGTATATGCTTTTTGAGTTGTCAGGCTTGGGAATGGACTCACTTGCATCATATAGGTGCATGGTGGGGATCTTTTACAGATGTGAATACTCCTGTAAGTGAGTATGCCGGATTCTTTAATGAAAAAGCTATAGCTAATCCCGCTTTTGCAGAAGGTGCTGGGTTACAGGCAACGCATGATTTCTATAACTACTTCTTTACCATTACTGGTTTCCACGGAGGTCACGTGGCAAGTGGGGTAATATTACTTATCATGGTATTGGTAAATACAATTAATGGTACTTACGACCGCCGCGGCCATTATGAAATGGTAGAAAAAATAGGTTTGTACTGGCACTTTGTGGATTTGGTATGGGTATTCGTATTTACTTGTTTTTACTTGCTTTAATCTCAAGAATTTTATTGTTATCATAATTCATAAAAAGGAAAAAAAGAATTCATGTCACAACATCATAGCCATAACGAAGAACAATTTTATTACGAGGGCGACCAATCTAAGCTCTATTCCGGCATCATGAACCATCATTTTAATCATGATCTCTCCTCTCCGGAAAGTAAAACACAAATTGGCCGTATCTGGAAGGTGTTTTGGATCTTATTGTTTGTTACCATCGTGGAAGTGGTAGTGGGTATGTTCTTTAGCCACGCCATGCCTAAAGTATTGGTAATTACCTTCTTTCTGGTTCTAACAATCCTAAAAGCTGCTTATATCGTTTCTGTATTCATGCACTTGGGTGATGAACGGAAAAACTTCAGGCTCATGATATTGATGCCTTTAGTGCTCTTTATATGGTTTATTATAGCCTTCTTATACGATGGCGATTTCTGGTTATTTATGAATACTACCGCGCCGATGCGCTAGGACAATATATGCTTAAACGAGTGTAATGAAATCAGGTAAGATTATTCTTGGACTAGCGGTGGCATTATTGCTACCGCTTTCTTTTTATTTAGTGGCTAAGCTGCTGCATAAAGATCGTATTTATTTACCGGCTTATTATCTGCCTGATGGCTGCGATAGCATAATGGTAGATGGCAAATTCGTATGCGATACCGTGTACCATCAGCTAAATGATATTACCCTATATAACCAGCTGGGAGAAAAAGTTTCACTGAATCAAGATCTTTCCGGAAAAATTTTAGTGGTCAACTTTTTCTTTACGGGATGTGCCACAACCTGCCCAAAACTCATGTCAAATATGGCTATGTTACAAAAAGCCTTTAGAGATGATCCTAAAAAAGAGTTTAAGGTGTCGCAGACAATTCAGTTTCTTTCTATTTCTGTGACTCCTGAAATAGATTCTCCTGCTGTATTAAGAGCTTATGCAGAACGTTATAATGCGAATCATGATAAATGGTGGTTACTTACCGGAGATAAGTCGTCTATCTACCAATATGCTCGTAAGGAACTTGGTCTAATTACTGGTTCGGGGGAAGGAGGAATGGATGATTTTATTCATTCAGACCGAGTGGTGCTGATAGATTCCTCAAGATATGTAAGAGGATATTATGACGGTTTAGATGCTATAGCATTAAAAAAGTGTGCTGAAGATGCGGTGCTACTTACCATGGAGAAAAAAAGAAAAAAGAAAAAATAAATATCAGATGTTACCACCTGTATTACCCAAAAATAGCCGCGTAGCTCGGTTGTTTATTTTTACTGTATCCTTTGTGATATTTGCAGCAGTGGCCATGCTCTCTAGAGTCAAATTGGATGTCGATCTCGGGTTTGATGTGCATGTATTTGCCAAAATCAATGCCATTATTAATACGCTGGTGTCTTGTTTGCTAATAGCCGCCTTTATAGCTATTCGACAAAAAAAGGTGATGTTGCATCGCAACTTAATGTATGGGGCTATTATTAGCTCTGTGTTGTTTTTAGTTTCCTATATTGCCCATCATTTACTGGCAGGAGATACACGATTTGGAGGGGAAGGTATCATTCGGTATATATACTTTTTTATACTAATTACCCATATCATTCTGGCAGCTATTATTTTGCCCTTTATTCTATTTACAGCCTACAGAGCCTTAACTGCAGAGTATGGCAGACATAAAAAATTAGCTAAATACACCTTCCCCCTGTGGTTGTATGTAAGCATTACGGGTGTGCTGGTATATATTCTGATTTCTCCCTATTATTAGAGAGTACTCTTTTTTTAAGTTGAGAAAATATTAAGCTTGTATAGAGGTGTATTTTTATACCTATCGTACTGGAGATAGTGCGTGTGAAAACGGTAAGCTGATAGCATTTAGTTCTTTGCAAAAACTCAGGAAAGTTTTTTCATAAATCTGTGAAATATTATGGTCAGTAGAAGCGTATTAGCCTATTTGAGTGGAGAAGAGTTATGACAACTATTTATAGAAAAAATGCTTTCTTAAAGCAGTTTTTTCATTTTTCCCTAGCTGCTGGTTATATTTGACAAACGATTTTACTAACTCATAACTGCATTAGGTAAGTCTTGATGCAAACACACAGTATGCAGATATGCTATCTCGAAAATTAGTACTAACACTTATCGCTATCTTTTTTATTGTTCTTTTCTTTAGAATAGAAACTTATAATAATTGGTGGAGAATTCGGGTTTGGGATGCTATAGATAGAATTCCTACCCAATTAGTGTACATGGAACCCGAAGAAAGATTAGCGATGCGTTTTGGAAATAGTTATATCATTTCTAAGAATATTGCCGAACATTTAAAGAAATTGGGCGCGGCAGATACTGCGGTGGTGCTGCTTCCTCCCAAAGAATTTATTACCAAGAACAATGTGGATTATCCCGTTCCTGAACCAGTTGTTTTTTATTATTACACTGGGCTTCAGTCTCTTTGGACTATCAGTAGTGATGTAGAAAGATGCAATTATGCCGTCATAATTGTAGAAGGGAAAATGCAACTCATCCCTGTAGATCCTCAGCAATTACAGCAGATATTAACTGAATATAAAAAATACAAAGCGTTATGATACCACAGGTCGCGGCATTTCTTTTCCTGTTATTGGCACATTATTTTACAGGCAAAGGTATCCTTTCACTTTTTGGCATACAGTTAAAAAGAATTATGCATATTGCGCTTTCCTGTATTGTAGGTGTAGCTGTATTGTCAATGATTCCTGTACTTCTGCAGGCCTTTTTTATACCTATTACTTTTGGTAGCTTACTATTGGGTATTATCATCATCACACTGCTACTCAATATTCGTACACTCAAAAACTGGAAGAAGTGGAAAAAAATATCATGGAATCTTATTCCTACATTTCGTGTATATGAATGGCCCTTTATGATTTTGTTTGCGATAATTATGTTTGCCAGTATATGGCGTACATTTTATTATCCTCCGGTTGCCAGAGATATGTTATCGGGACCTGAAGCTATTGCCGAATATACTCTTAAAGAACACACCCTTATTAACTCCGTATTTTCAGTAAACCTGGAAACTACCAATAACCAACACAAACCACCCTATGTACTAGGTTTACAGGTGATTTATAAGTTTTTTGGATTCCCATTTGGCCAATTGTGGTTAAGCATTATCAGTATTTCTTTTTTGGTTTTTTTATATCAGATGTTAAGGGAAAAACTGCATCCTTTACTCGCCTGCTGCTGTATGTTATTTTTCCTTGCTATTCCCGAGCTATATGCATACACCTATATCATCTTGTTTGACTATAGCAATATGATTTTTTACTTTCTAGGATTTTACTTCTTGTGGCAATATTTTCAGACCCACCAGCAAAAGGAATTTTATTTTTCAGCATTTCTACTTGGGCTTGCTACGTATATCAGAGCTGATACGCTGATATTTATGGGGTTACTTTTGCCTTTATTGCTTTTTCATGACTGGAAGACGGGGGTTGGTTTTAAAAAACTAGCAATTCATGCTGCGTGTTTTCTGGGATTTTCCTTTTTCTTTTATTTCATATGGGTGGAGGTTTTCCTGAGATTTTATATTCCTGGCTTTGATTTAGGAGAGCAGATAAACCCTAATTTATTGGATTTTTCGCCGTTTATAGAGCGTTTTAAAGGAGTGCATACGACTATCTTGTTTGGGAAGTATGGTATGCCGCTATGGGCGCACTATATGCAAGTGTTTCTCGTATTTATGGCAGCAGAGATTATTGTATTCAGAAAATTAAGCCGAGAAACTAGAAACTGGCTTTATGGCATTGCCATTATCTATGTAGGCTTACCCTTAATGGGATATTTATTACCATTAGCAGACTTGAACAATACTACTAAACGTGGATTTTTTAAAATGTTACCTTTGATGCTTATGGTAATGGCAAACAGCGAATTACTAAAAAGACTTTCCACTCTTATAACAAATTGGGAATCAGGATCTACTCCTGAGGTTGCAACAGTTGGAAAATCTAATCACAAGCCAAAATCAAAGCGTAAATAACCTTCGTAAAGCATATAGTATGCAGTTAGCAAAAGAGCGTCTGGTGGTTTTTGATATCGGCATGCATACGGGTCAGGATACTAATTATTATCTGCGTTCGGGTTATAAAGTAATAGCCGCTGAAGCCAACCCTATTCTTGCTGCTGAAAATGAAAAAAAATTTTCAGAGGCAATAGACTCTGGTCAACTTGTTATTCTAAATAAAGGTATTTCGAATACAAAAGGTACATTACCTTTTTATATAAATCTTAGCGTTTCGGAATGGAGTTCCTTTGATAAAACGCTAGGTACAAGAAGGGGCCGTTTTGAGTTGAGAGATATCCCCTGCATTACAATTCAGGATATGATAGCAGCATTTGGACTACCTTATTATATCAAGGTAGATATTGAGGGATATGATTTTTATGTGGTAGATGGTCTCACAAGGGAAAGTAAACCAGCTTATTTTTCCTGCGAGCTTACCGCAGATTGTTCGCTTATCGATAAGCTATATGAAAAAGGATATCGTCATTTTAAGCTTATTAATCAGGCTGATAATTTTCAACCAATAGATCTGGATAAAGAAAAAAAATGGTGGAGGCCCTATTACTTGCATTTGCGAAATGGTATTCTGCTTCGTGTACAAAATATGCTACCTATCAGGTATCCGTATAGCTCTTCTGGTCCTTTTGGGGAAGAGGCTAAAGGGGATTGGATGGACTATGAAACTACTCGAAAGTTATATCATGCATTCCTGACAGGAGGAAAGGGAGGAAATCCTATTAATAACAGAACCTGGTATGATGTACATGCCAAAGTATAGGTGGTGCTACTAACTAAATCAGCGGGCTAACCATAAAAAAAATAGGGGAGGTATTTATTGCACAATGTAATAGTATTTATGTGCTTATCTTCTGGGTAATGACTTGAGATCAGTAATTTTATCTACATAATAAAGCTTTTCTCCTCCATTAGGCTGTTTGATATGAATACTTTTGAGAACAGCCCCTTCATACCGCAGCCGTGCCTGAATTTTTTTTCGATCAGAAGATTTATATACAAATGGCTGCCCATCTATTGTGACTGTATTTTTACCAATAAAGACGATTCCTGATTCTTCAAAGCTTTCTATTTGTTCTGTTCCATCTGGTCGATAGCGAATGATCATGGTACGTGCATAGGCGTATGTTTTTTCAGAATTTCCCAGCATCTTATATAGGACAATTCCTAAAATCGCGATGACTATGACAAAGAAAACGTTAAGTAACATGTTGCTATGGAAATGAGTATTTAAATATTTTATTACATACTCTTTTATTTCACCGAAGTTTTAAAAGGTCAGGCAATAAAGATACAGTCAAAAAAAATCAATAGCAAGGGTTATAAATAGGGGGAGAAAATTCTGTATTTTTTAAGCATGATATGAAAAAAAATACCCTGAAATCTTCAGGGTATTGCCATCTATGATTTTCTAAATTGGGTTAAATGTACTTCGTACTTTGGGGAGAAAGTGTTTTTAGTTTTAGATTTATCTGTCTTTTAGGATATCAATATGTCCTTTATAGAAAAAGGGGTGGTTTTCGGCAGAAAAGGCGTAAAACATACGATAGTAGTTACCAGCTTGCATATCCAGCGTATCATATTTCAACCCTATATCGTGAATCGTAGAGTATAAATGATACGATTGTCTTAGATATACGTTTTTACGCTGATCGATAATCACCAGTTTAAGATTTACGGGTTGCGTAGCAAAATATCTGAGCGTTTGCGTATCGGCACAAGGATTGGGGTAAAGCCTATCGATAGTTACCTCACTTTTTTTATAGCCTAAAATATTGGCTGTATCCAGCGGTATAAACAGATCATATACCCAGTCTGGCCATTCTTCATTTTTATAATCGTCAGAAGCATCACCCAAGCTACCGATATGCACTGCATGCACATCGTATTGCTGAATGCTCGTGAAATCTGTGTTTTCAGCGCTATGAGGACTTTTCTCTTTTTTCTTACAAGCAAACAATGCAGAAACGAATAAAACAAACAGGAAAAATTGCTTCATAGGAAAGTCAAAATTTAATGCAATATATAATTATTACTGGCTTTTTTAAAACATAGCGACTGTATTTTTTCGATAAAAAGCATTCTGTTGGGCAAAGGTTTAATATTCTGAATTATATGCTGCCACTTCAGGTGCTTTGATAAATTCAGTTTGATATCGGAAACGTATATTAGAACGAATACTATAATCGAAGCTTTTGACTCCCCAGGCAGTTCGTGGTAAATACCCTGCTCGGAGTTCTATAGTACCCAAAACCAGATTTTCATTACGGATGCGGATACCTCCGCCAATATTGGTGAAAAAATCTGATTTAAGAACAGAGGCTTGTTCTGGCACTAGAAGACTTCCAGCAACATAGGCAAATGGAGCAATCCTAAATCCCCATAGTTTATATCGCGTATAGAGAATGGATTCTGCATACCCACTCAATCGGAAGTTGCCATACAGACTATCGGTATGCAACATTTCTATACCTAACTCATTATTGAGTTTAAGGGGATCAATGGCGGTGCGATTAATTAAACCGGAAATATTAAGTTTGATGTGCTCTCTCAGAGTCATTCCCCAGGGTGAAAGCAGTGGTGAGTACCAATCAGAAGCCACCATAAGTCCTGCATCTGTTAACTTCCCTTCCTGAATATAACTACCGCTGCGCAGCGTAAGTTGCATAAACCCATGCCCAGAGGTAATAAAATAGCGGAAAAGGTTTAGTCCAATATAGGGTCTATCAGTAAAAGCTAGTTTGTGCCAGCCTCCGGTAAGCGTGGCTGAGTATCCGTAGGGTACGTCTTCTGTAGTACCGAAGCCATAGAGATAGTTCATTTTATAGAAGTCTTGCCTAAAAAATGTAATAGCTGCAAGGGCTAATCGACTCCGTAAATAAGTGGGATGATTAAAATAAGCAGGCTGGTCAGGTGTTTGCATAAAGTTTTGCTGCTTGTATCGAAAAGATATAAAAAAGCGATTCCGGTCGTTAGTAAAAAGGGGGAACTCGCTATCATTCCCGAAACGTATATTGTAGGCAACCCAACCATCTACACTATTGTACTGATATCTCTGAAAAACGCTATCTGGTTTTTGATGAGCATTGATTGAAGATGCTAGCCGAAATTCCATGCCTCCAGCCATTTTAGAATATGGCGAAACTAATGGACGGTCTATTTGGACGATGAATGCATTTTCCTCTTCAGTTATACCTTGTGCCATGGTAGAGTATCTAATGCTACTTCTAAAAAAAGTACCTGCAATGTTTTGCACCTTATATCCTACGTCAAATCCTGTTTTAGGTTTCCTGCTTGATTGCCAAATGCTATTCAGCTCAATTCTTTGCCCTAATCCCATAAAGTTGGCTTCTGCAATACCAAACTGTGCTTTACGGAAAGTAAGAGCTTCTACAGAGCCTGTTAAACTGAACAGATCTTTAGTAATTACGACTAGATCTACTGAGTCTGTTTCTGGAATGGGTATAACAATAATACGGGCATCCTGGATGTATTCGATAGTTCTTAAAAAGCGTTCGTTGTCTGCAATCTTATATGGATTGAGCTTTGTATTTTCTCGGATAAATAAATTATGGCGAATAACCTCTTCGCGGGTATCGGTATGTAAGGTGTTTAATATTTTAGTGCCGAGATAGTTGACACGATTGGTTGTATCAGAGAAATTGACTTCGAATCCGTAATGCTGGATAGCAATTTTCCGGATAATATAGTCCTTGTATAACTCGAAACTTTTTTCACTCCTTGCATGCAGGATACTGGCGTCTTCTAGTAAGCTGTCATTTGGATTTTTCCATACGCTATTAATGGCATCCTGAAAGATGTTGTGTAAGAATTTGTTTTGTATTACGGGCGGGCGCGAAAGTGTAGAATCCATGCGTTGAGCCATGAGTAAGCCAGGTATGGATAGCCACAACAATAGCAGTAAAAAAAAATTTAGGTGCATGATTCGCATCCACGGGTGATTAAGGATGAAAATATACGACAAAAATCATGCACCTAAAGACAGGGCTATACTTAAATAAGAGGATTTTTATGGGGATAATTTAGCCTTCCAACATACCCAGGTAACGTTCTGCATCCAGAGCAGCCATACAACCACTTCCGGCAGCAGTTACTGCCTGGCGATATACATTATCTTGTACATCTCCGCAGGCAAATACCCCTTCAATGTTTGTTTTAGTAGAACCAGGTTGGGTAATAATATACCCGGTTTCGTCCATGTTGAGCCATCCTTTAAACAAAGAAGAGTTTGGCTGATGGCCAATAGCTACGAAAAATGCACTAATGGGTATTTCTTGAATTTCTTGCGTAATATTGTTTTTGATTCTTACGCCTGTAACGGTTTTATCGCCGAGAATTTCTTCCGTTTCAGTATTCCAGTAGATAGTAATGTTAGGAGATTTTTTTACCCTATCCTGCATGATTTTACTGGCACGCATACCATCTTCTCCTTTTCTTACGAGCATGTGTACCTTGCTACAGATATTAGACAGGTATAAGGCTTCTTCACAGGCGGTATCGCCAGCACCTACGATGGCTACTTCTTTACCTTTAAAGAAGAAACCATCACATACAGCACAGGCAGATACACCATGTCCGTTTAGCCTTTGCTCAGAAGGTAGATTAAGCCATTTAGCAGAAGCGCCAGTGGCAATAATGAGCGTATCAGCTTCGAGCCAGGTTTCTTCATCCACCTCAACTTTAAAGGGTCTATTAGATAGATCTACTTTCGTAACCATTCCCCAACGGATATCAGCTCCCATGCGTTTTGCTTGGTTTTCGAAATCGAGCATCATCTGAGGTCCCATAATACCATTAGGATAACCAGGATAATTTTCCACATCGGTAGTGATGGTAAGCTGTCCACCAGGTTGAATACCCTGATATAGAATGGGGTTGAGTCCGGCGCGGGATGCATAGATGGCAGCTGTATATCCGGCAGGTCCGGATCCTATAATCAGGCATTTAGTTTTTTCCATTTGCGACATACTTATGTGCATTAAGTTGATTGATAACCCGTATCCCATCCCCTTAAGGGGAGCGATTATCTAGAAGTCGGGTGAAAATTATTTTTTCATGTACATTACTTCCTTCACGAGCTGTACTGTGCGCGGTACATCAGGAAGGAATGCAGCCACTAAGTTAGGGGCATAGTGCATGTTAGCATCAGCAGAGCATATCCTTCTTATAGGAGCATCAAGATAGTCGAATGCTTCTTTTTGTACCCTGTAGCATATTTCAGAAGATACGCTACTAAAAGGCCATTGTTCTTCTACGATGACAAGGCGATTTGTTTTTTGTACCGAAGTAACTATGGTTTGCCAATCGAGAGGGCGTATGGTACGGAGGTCAATGACTTCAGCTTCGATGCCTTCTTTTGAGAGTTCCTCAGCAGCACCTAATGCTACTTTCATCATTTTATTGAAAGAAACGATAGTAACATCTTTTCCTGCTCTTTTGATATCTGCTTTGCCGATAGGTATGATATATTCTTCTTCAGGAACTTCGCCCATATCTCCATACATCACTTCACTTTCCATGAATACAACTGGATCATCGTCACGAATAGCAGATTTTAAAAGGCCTTTAGCATCATATGGGTTGGAAACTGAAATAACTTTCAGCCCTGGGATATTTGCATACCAGCTTTCAAATGCCTGAGAGTGTTGTGCGCCGAGTTGTCCTGCAGAGCCATTGGGGCCTCTGAAAACGATTGGGCAGTTAAAATGTCCACCACTCATAGAAAGCATTTTAGCGGCGTGGTTAAGTATTTGGTCTAATGCCAATACGGCAAAGTTCCAGGTCATAAATTCGATAATGGGACGTGTGCCATTCATGGCTGCTCCTACGCCAATGGCTGCGAAGCCTAATTCAGCGATGGGAGTGTCTATGACACGGGTATGTCCAAATTCGTCTAACATGCCCTGGCTTACTTTATAGGCTCCATTATATTGCGCCACTTCTTCACCCATTAAAAAAACTCGATGATCTCGGCGCATTTCTTCTTCCATGGCTTCTCTTAATGCCTGGCGAAAAGGTATTGTACGCATTGCTATACAGTTTATGCTGTTTCTTGATGCCCAAAGATAGGCAAAGGGGGGTAATTCCCCTTATCTCTTGAAAATTTGCTTATTAGGTAAAGAAAATATGCTTTCTAGTATGAAATAGTAAGAATGCTTATTTGTTGGTGTGAGCCCAAATTTAGGAATGTGAACAGGAAATTTTTTGTACTCGTTTTTCATGTCTTCCTCCTTCAAAAGCAGTATTTCGGAATGCATCTACCATCTGTATAGCCGTGTTTAAATCAATGAATCTAGCAGGGATACAGAGGATATTAGCGTTATTGTGCTGACGGGCAAGCTGTGCCAATTCCACATTCCAACATAAGGCTGCACGAATGCCAGCATGTTTGTTTGCTGTCATACATACTCCATTTCCACTTCCGCAGATTAGGATGCCCCATTTGGTTGGATCTTGAGCAACAGCATCTGATACTGGATGAGCAAAGTCAGGATAATCTACGCTATCAGCACTGTAGGTGCCTTTATCTTCTACAGTGATGCCCAGATTTTGTAGGTGAGCAATTAGTTGCTGTTTATAGGCAAAACCTGCATGGTCGGCACCAATGACTACAGATAATTGGGCAAATGTTTGATTTTCCATGATAAGTAATATATTGATAAAAAGTTATTTTCGATACATAAGTTCTTTCTTTGCACGTTCTTTTACGATGCGTCCACAAATAAAAATACTTGCTTCATATAAGAGAACTAAAGGGATAGCTACCAGAAAAATGCTGAACATATCTGGCGGGGTGATGATGGCAGAGATAAACATAATTATGACAATGGCATATTTGCGTTTATCACGCATAAATTGAGGGGTAAGAATACCAGTTCTAGACAGGAAAAAGACTATAACGGGTAGTTCAAAAACGACCCCCATACCAAGGATAAGATCGCTCATAGTGTCGTAATAATTACCTATGGTAATTATGTTTTGAAAGGATGGACTTAGCTGGTAGTTAGCAAAGAAGTTGATAGTAAATGGGGCGAGGATAAAATAAGCAAAGGCAACTCCCAGAAAAAATAGCAATGAACTCCAGAAGATGATGCCTTTGGCATATTTGAGTTCTGAAGGGTGAAGTGCAGGCTTTAAGAATTTCCAAAATTCATAGAATATATAAGGAAAAGCCAGAATAAAGCCCAACATAAATGAGACAGAAAAACTCATCATAAACTGCCCGCTTAGTACGGTGTTTTGAAATTGCAGATTAAGTTTTTCCAGACAGAGTACATCAGTTCCAAACCATTGTCCGAATTTACAGAAGAAGACATAGGAAATAAAATCAGGTCTGGCGGGTCCCAAAATGATTTCATGAAACACCCATTCGATATTTATGAATACGATAATCGCTGCAAGAATAAGTGCGATGATGGAGCGTACAATATGCCATCTGAGCTCCTCTATATGATCCAGAAAACTCATCTCCCCCTTTGGATTGGGGTTGCGTTTAGCCAGGAATTTTTTTAGGACAGACAAGTTGAAAATACTTACTGGTTGCAAAAATAAGCTAATTCCTGTTGGGCTTTGTGATAATCTTGAGGAATCCCAATATCAATGAAATAATCATGTGTGATATAACCATAAAATGGATTAGTAGGGAAATGGGTTTCTAAATAATCTTTTTCAAAGGAGAATTTTTGCAAGTTTTCTGTTAGTTGCAGAAAAGCCATTTTATTGAGGCAATATATACCTCCGTTAATTAAGCCATCGTTTCGGTATTTTTTTTCTTCAAACCCAATTATGCGATATTGTTCGTTTAGGAGCACAACACCATAGCGGTCAAAATCTTTCATAGGTTTCAAGGCAAGTGAGGTATAGGCATTAACTTCTGTATGAAAGGAAATGAATTTTTTTAAGTCGATAGGAAAATAGGTATCGCCATTGAGGGCGATTACATTTTTTTCTTTTGCTTCAGACAAAGCGAGTCGTAGGCCACCGCCGGTACCGAGTGGTTCTGATTCAATAACTGTATCTATTGTAAAGTTCCAAGTGTAAGTATTAAGCCAGTCTGTAATTATTTGATGCTTATGTCCCAGAGAAAGGATTACACGAGAGATTGGCTGGCTTTGTAAATATTTGAACAGGTAATATAGGAAAGGTTTCCCTGCTATTTCGGCCATACATTTTGGGTAGTTTCCTATTACCCCTTGTAATCGTGTTCCGAGTCCACCAGCTAATACAATACATTCCATAAGGCAGCAAGACTTTCAGTTTTGCGAGTGCAATTAAGTCTTTGCTAAGGTAATGGATCAGTATGATAATTTTTGAGTTAATTTATCAATCAGTGCATGAAGCCTTTCGTTTTCTTTTTCCAATGTTCTTATAATTTCTAGGAATGCTTTTCTCTCTTCATCAGTTACTGGATTACGTGGTTTATTGTTATCAGCAAATGTTTGCGTATTTGTAATGGTTTGAGTAGGAGTTGGTTTATCTGTTTCTAGGAGTTCAGAAACATTCACGTTATATAATGAAGCAAGTTTCTCCAATCTTTCCATGGTGAGTCGTGTTTCTCCACGCTCAATCATACTGTAAGTATTCTGAGATATCTCAAGTATGTTGGCCACATACTTTTGTGTATAGTTATTTATTTCCCTAAGGATGCGGATTTTATTGGATAGCTGCCTGTTAAGTGTCATCATTCCCATTGCTAAAAAAGTAATTATCTGAGTAAGTTTTGTTTAGCTCAATTGAATCTTGTTGGCACTTTGCAAACTTTATACACTACGTTTTTAACGCAGCATACATATTTATCAGGATAATAAACTACTTTATTATTTTCGAAGGAGTGCCCCTCCGGCATTCATGGTGAGAAGGATAAGGAGCTTCTAAAGTAAATAATATTCGGGTAAATTATAAAAGTTTTTTTATAAAAATCGCTTGTCAGACTAAATCCCTTTGTCTATATTGCAAATCTATCGCTAAGCAAATGGCTGCCAATATTTGCAGTAATTTGGCTGAATGATATGACTGACCCTTTGTAGGGTTAATATATTGGCTTTAATCTGGACTTGACTTGAATTACCCATTATGCTATTTGATTGTTTTTAAAAATTGATGCCCATTGTACATTTCTACTTTTTTGTATTTACCCCGGTTTTGATTCTGTTCTCCTTCAACATTTAATCTGTTTGTAAACTTAGACTTGTTCTTAAGTCTGGTTTGAATCTCTCATGCTTTCCCTCTAGTAAAAGCACGAAGCTTCCATGTTACTATTTTGTACGGGAATAAATGTTGACATGCATGTGGTTTTGTTTTGACTCATTTTAAAATATGATAGCTATATCATCCATATTGTAAACAAAACTTTATGTTAAAAAATACATTTTCTATTACTAAAATACCCCTATTGTGGCTGTTGCTAATGTTCCTGGGCTTTCATGCTCAGGCGCAGACCACAGTGCAAATTGGGTCAGGTACAGGTACATCGAGTTATTCTCCCTTGTATACCTGTTATGTTTACAACTACAGTCAGACGATCTATTTAGAGAGTGAGATCACACCTACTTATGCAGGACCTGCAATTATTAATGCGATTCGTTATAAACTAGGTTCTTCACTAACAGCTGTCTCTACTTGGGATAACTGGACTGTCTATTTAGGTCATACGACGAATAGTAGTTTTTCTTCCAGCAGTGCCTGGATTCCTTTTTCTGATTTAACAGAAGTATGGACGGGTAGTTTTTCTTCCCTAGGTCCTTCTGCGGGCAACTGGGTAACTATCCCGCTGTCTGTACCCTTTTTATGGGATGGTACCAGCAATCTAGTTGTTGCTGTGTATGAAAATTCACCAAGTTATGATTGCTCGCAGTCGTGGGCTTCATTTGGCACTGGCAACACTTCTGGCTACAGAACTATTTTGTTCTATAGCGATGGAACCAACCCTAACCCTGCTTCTCCACCTGCTAATGCTAATTATACTAATAACACCATTGCTCAAATTCAGTTTGAGATGGGTGCTGCTACAGCATGTGCGGGTCAGCCTGATCCTGTAACGATTACAGGTCCTTCTTCTGTGTGTCCTGGTGTTCCCTTCGCTTTACAAGCTACCGGTGCTAGTTCAGGTACGGGTATTACTTATCAATGGGAAGAATCTACCGATG
>Ga0207415_1000393_pt1 | contig 32792 bp, 40 predicted proteins | sample Passage237A_FD_187369 | JGI IMG/M metagenome (GOLD analysis project Ga0207415, IMG submission 187369) | Cellulose adapted compost microbial communities from Newby Island Compost Facility, Milpitas, CA, USA - Passage2 37A (SPAdes) (version 3) ... | reverse complement strand
ATTTATAGAAACCTTACCTTTAGCGAAACAAAAAATGCTGCAGGACATTCCACCCGCAGCATAAAAAATTAATCCTGACCCTATAAAACTTCAAATAAAAAATCCTCAAACTGTCAGATCATATACCAAGCAGAACACTTTAGTTTTAAGTGCTACTAACTAGGGGAAGCTTTCAGACTGACATACTGGTATAGGATCGCCCAAGTCAAAATCAACTGAACGGCATGAATACTTATTCGACACCAAACAAATAACCGTGTTTTTCACGTTTTTCCTAATAACGAAACTCTTTATATTTCGACGCGGTAATGGGTACTTGTTGAAACATTTCTAATAGTAATTACCGGCCACGTAATCAAAACATGCTTATGAAACTTTTTGCCATCACACTACTACTCATCTCTAACTTCGCCTTCACACAGGTAACCATCGTCATCCACGAAAAAACCGGTTATGAAGGAAAAGAAGACTTTGCAGACAGGTCAGCCAAGATATTAGCAGAAGTAATAAACTCAGAAAAATTTAAAGCCGCCATATTAAACGGCACTTTCACCGAAAAAAATGAGTTAACGAACCAGCAGGTTTACGACCTGATCATGCAGGCACATGAATTGAACGGCCCCGGCGGAACAGATAAAGTCATTGACCTCCGCGTCAGAACAATGAGCGCGCAGGTGGATGGCAAAAAATGGATGAGGTGGTGCCGGCCTGGCTCTGCAGTACGTACTATTGGCAAAGATGGCGGCGGCACAGGAATTGTGGCCACATGTCCGCAACATCTTACTATATGGGCGAACAGAAACGATGTGGCAAGACTGGCAGGTCATTACGCCCATGAATACATGCACATCTTAGGCTTTTCACACCTCAAGAAAAAGTCAACATCGCTCGTTTACAAGGTTGGAAATATCGTCGAACAACTTATTAGAAATGGCTTTTGATCCGGCAATAATTTCCCGACCCCTTATTCATACATTCTCGCCCCTCTCAGCAAATCTGCAAAAAGCCGCCACGAAGGAAGTCCCACAAAAGTTATAAACGAATCCCTGTCGGTCACCTGAAAGCTACCAATTGTCATTGAAATCGAATTGATGAAACAAATTACATTGTCGACAAATCTATGGTAACTTTCAAAGCATATAAACACGTATAATTTAGCCATACCGGGCCCACCTCACCTTCGATACTTCCCCGGCTGCATCTTCCCTTTCGCCTTCTTCTTATTAATCTCCCTCACCACCGCTTCCGGCAACTCCAATTCCGGAAACCCCTCACTCTCATCGGCGCCCACCCGCTTCATAAAACGCATATTCTTCTCCCTCATATATTTCTTGACCTCCGGATCATACCTCGATAACTGCACCACCTGGAAAGTATCGATCTTCCCGCCCCATTTCTCCCTCGCCTTAAACAAATACACATTCCAGCTAAGGTCAATATCTCCCACAGAGGTATCATCAATCGCACTCAAGACCCTCCCATCCTTCAGCACAACCGTCACCTTCACGAAGAATATTCGCCCATCCGTCATATACCTCACGTTTCCCATACAATGTGTTTGAATCTTTCGATACAGCACAATTTACTAATATTTTTAGCAATCAATTAAAGCTCACTTTTGAGACTTCCGCGGTGGAATTTTGGCTGCCACTCATGAGTAAGAGAGAAACATTGTCAAATAGGCAATCGTCGCGCCTATTCCAATGCATTGACACAAAACCAATGCTGCACACTGGAGTCACCTACTTCATGCAATTATTGCCACTAAATTCGCTCTTATAATAACGCCATCAATTTGACTCCGTTTCAGACAAAAGGAAATCCTTCTTAAAGACATAATGATAAACCATTGGGCCATTTGTGGTCGAGACTGGAAAAGCGTTGACTAACTTCCAACCTTGCTTTCCCAGATAATTTATCGCATCTATTACAGAATTAAATTTCTTGAATCTTCCATTGTCATCTTTCAATCGATGATCTTTCCAAAAACTACGCTCTTCACCATAGTCGATATCGATTGTCACTTTGTTACTTAATAGCTTGCCGGTTGCAACAACCTCGCAATACTGTTCTACTTTTAACGAATCCTGTGATTTAGCATTCATAAAAATGAACATGAAGAGCAATAGAAGAGTGCATTTCATAAATAATATTTATAATTGAATGATTAATACCTGGCTTACATGAAAAATCCAGGCACAATTAAGATAACGTAACAATTGTACAGAATTCAAGCACCTATTTTGAGATTTTCTCCACCTCTCCAAATGTCCAGCACACTTAGTCCCACCACAAGCTCAACATCCGCGTCTTAATTAATTCCTCTTTAAAATATCCGATTTCATTCGCGTTCTCCACTATGTCCGGGCAGAATTGATATAGGTCGGCTACAAAAGCATCAATATCTTTAGGAAGCTCTAAAAACCGCATTTCGATATAATCATCCCCGGCGCCCAAAATATGGTAGTCACAGAGCTTTTGCCAGTCCAGTAACTTTTCAACGATGTTTTCAGTGACTAAGCTGAAATTGAGGGCACTTGTTTGTCTCCACGTCACAATATCAGTCTCATTTGTCCCCTTTATCATTGACAAATAAACATCGTCACTGTTACCTTTGAAGAAAAACAACAAATAACGCTTTCGGCTAAATTTATCCTTATTTTTCATAACATAATCAAACGCCTTTCGGTATTCAACTTTAGAACACAATCCTTCATCCCGCGTTGTCTGAATTTCCGCATATTCGTCAACCTCAGGACACAATTCAATCTTGTTTTTAGTAACTCGTTTTTTATTTAATGCAAGCCGCTGGTCATACTCTATAATTTCGCACAACGATTTTTCATCTGCAGTCAATGTGACGTTCTTACCACGTCCAAATATTGAAGCTAATAATTCCATTCAAATTAAGAGTGTGAATACTCTATACGGAAAAACCGGAAATGCCCTTTAATCTGCCGCCGTCAACACCATCCTTCCTCATACATATTCAACCGTCTCAAAAGGACTAGAATAAACAGCTAACTTCCCCTCGTAATTGTTTATAACATCTCTCCCCACCACGTTACTTTCAACGTGCGATGAGGAACCAGTCTGTATATAAATAGAGAACGCCTTATCCGGCCTTTCCATGAATGCTTTCTTATCATAACCGTTCAAAATATAATTATTCTGATACAGTTTTGAGTCTTTCATTTTGATCGCCTGCTTATAAATTAAACCTGGTGTTTCATTACTTTCCATAAAATGTATGGTACTATCCAATTCGCCTAAAAATTGGTTGAGGAAAAATCCGATCTTGACAGGCCTTTTTAGTTTATCGTAATACCTGATTTTATATGCCTTTTCCAATATGTCTAAGAAAACAGGATCAAATTTCTTAGTTACATCGTAATGGTTCTTTTCTAAAATTGCCCTTAACTTGTTAAGTTTATCGAAGTGATAATGATACCTTTCTTCACCTTTGAAAGTAAATACAATTAATGCCTTTAAATATTTTTCAACGGCCGTGCTGGCAAGCATCAATCCCTGAATTGCAAATTCATTGTTCAATAAGAATCGGGCAGCGATATAATCGCGATATCCCAAATCAATTAATGACGATCCAACTGACTGCTTATCGGCCCATTCCACTTGGTTACTCATATAATATCAGTTAATAAAAGTAGATTCTGGCAAACCGCCTATCCCTTAAGTCTGAATCCACTAAAAGTAGTTTTAATATATTCCCATATCAACCCGCTTGCATCAGGAGGTATAGCCAAAGTCATTATCAAATTTGCAATTGTTCCCACAAACAAAGACTTCCAATCAAATTTTTTCAACTCATCCACTCTGCTATCCAAGTCACTCAACTTCTTATCAATAACCGTCATCGTAATATTAGAAAGTTCAAGAGTTTTAATCCTTTCTTTTAGCTCAAGAAGACTTTGTTTCGTTTGCACCCTTTCAGTCTCCGTAAAACTTCGGTTAAGTTCTTCATAAGAAGCATTCAGAAAATTATCACTTTGAAAATGTTCCCAACCCGTCGGGGTACTCAGCTCTGTTGCAATTTCTTTCACCCATTTTTCAAACTTTTTCTTCGATTGCTCCCATGATCCCGACAGCGTTTGTCCTTTAGTACTGTTAGCTGAAAAAATTGTAAGCTGATAGGTGTCATGTTTTTGTAAATTAAATAGAAAGGAAAAATACTCGTGTTTAAATTTCACCTTAAACTCTTTGTATTGCCCAGAAGTTTCAAAGTCTAATGCATTCAAACCAGCCTTTCGAAAGATTTCAGACAGTTCCCACTTTTGAATATTTGTAATTCGCATCTAAAATCATTTTACAATACTTCTTGGTATCCTTTTGACGCACATATGAGGCAATATAATTAAGGATACTCAAGAATCAGAATTGAACTATTTCATAGTTCTATGCCTCGCAATTTTCTATAAAGTTTTAATGCATACACATCAGTCATTCCTGAGATGAAATCTATAATATGCATCACTTTTTCGTATGGTTTAGCAGACTCATCAAATAAAAATTGTCTGGGAAGTAATTCAAGTATCTTTTTCTGTTCCTTTTCACGACCTTCTTTAGGAGTCAAAGCGGCTGTTACGAAGTCTTCCACGAGACCTGACATAATTCTGAATCCAGCTATTTCCAATTGAACAACTTTTCTTGCGTTATAGATTTTATCTATAGATATCTTTTGGATCTTATCCATTACATCTTCCAATTCAGTAATACTATTTAAGAGACTCATTTTGTAACTGCCCCTTAAAATGGCGTCTCTTTGAAGCCAAAAAACATCAGCGCATTTAAAAATCAAGGAATTTATCGCTTTAGCTCGTAAATATGCTATTGACTCGTTACGGTCTTCCATTAAAGATTTCGCTGTTTCTCTTACTTTACTAATCTTATCTTGCGGATTTTTACTAATTATTTCTAAAAATGAATCCCTTACAGTTTCGTAACTCAAAATCCCTAAACGATGTGCATCTTCAAAATCAATAATATTGTAAGCAATGTCATCAGCTGCTTCCACCAGATAGACAAAAGGATGTCGCTTGTAGGAAATGCCTGATTTTACGCTAGAATCTTTAACCAAATTCAACTCTTTTACAATTTCCAGAAATATGCCTTCATCAATTTTAAAGAAGCCGTACTTTTTGCGGTGTAAATACCCTTTTTCCGATACAATTGACTCGCAAGGGTACTTAAGTATGGCGCCCAGTGTGCAATATGTCAATCTAAATCCACCTTTGTTTCTTCCTTTTTGCTGCAACGTCAAAATTCGCAAAGCGTTAGCATTCCCCTCGAAAGTTGTTAGGTCGCGCCATTGCTCTTTCGTAAACTGCTTTTTAAAGTGAAGGTCCTTTTCTTCCTTAGTATCTCTCTTTCTAAAGTATTTTGAAATTGCTTCTTCTCCAGAATGCCCAAAAGCAGGATTACCTAGATCATGTGCCAAGCAAGCTGCAGCGATAACACTTTTCAAACTGTTTTCATAGAATGAGCGTGCCACATCATCATTCTTAACTTCCTCTAATTCTGATATTTTGCTTCCGATAATTTTTCCCAAAGACCGCCCGATGCTCGCAACCTCTAAAGAATGTGTTAATCTATTGTGAACAAATATTTCCTCAGGCAATGGGAATACCTGGGTTTTATTCTGAAGCCTACGGAAAGGACTTGAAAAGATAATCCTATCCCAATCACGTTCATATTCAGTTCTAATGTCATTGACGACTTTGTTTGTTCCAAACCTCTTAGGTGAGAAACAATTTAACCAAGTCATCGTTGCTTCAAAATTCTTTCCTTCTCGTCTCGATTGTTGTGCCAAGCGCTTCTTTGATTTTGTCATAATATCATTCAAATGGATCTGTCGAATTGATGAATCCTTGGAGCGAAGTTTTTGTAATCACAAGCAACAAATGAACTTTCACTTCACCCTCATTTCTCCGCATTTTCGCAGTTAGGTTGGAGATACACTAGCTCAGCGAGCTTATCAGCCACCGACTCCATTGGCTCTTCTGCAGTGCTGAGACCGGACCTTGACGCAAGTAACGGGCTGACTTCGCGGAGAGCTTCGTATGTTGTGTTGTGCACAATAGGAACAAGTTGGTCTCGAGCAAGCAACGCTGAAAGCTCTTTGTCTGCAATGCCTTCCTGCGGTAATCTCCGAAGAAGCGCAGGTGTTACCAATACCAGACCGATTCGCGAATTTGCCAAGCCCTTATCGATTGCTCGCATAAGTGGTACACCCAACCCCAAATCTTTCTCACTAAACCAGACTGAAACCCCTCGCTGTTCCAGTAAATCATGTAGCTCCTTGGCTACACCAAGCCGATCGTCCCATGCATGACAGAGAAAAACGTCTCGAAGGTCAGATCGACTTGCAAGAGTCTCGACAGCGCGGCGTACTGGAGCCAGTGCCTGGACCTCAGCAGGCGTATAGAAAACCGGAGAACCTGATCGCGACCAACGAGGTTTAGTGCTTCGGACTGCACCGCCATTTTTCACACTTAAACCAATACTTTGGGTATAAGACGGCCTATTATTGTCAGAGTTGGAAAAGTACGAATTGTAACTGCGATAGCCTTTTGTACTACATACTGGACAAGCGTCCCTACCACTCTGCGTTCGATGACCCTTTCTTGGTGCAGTGCATCTTGACATTGACTCTAATTTTATAATGTGATATGAACATTTTCGCAAAAATATCCATAATCACATTTTTTGCATCCGCATAAACATAATTGTTATAAACATGTTTTTCAGTATCAATACAATCACAATAGCTTTCCCTTGTGGGAACCCACGGACACTATTCAAAATAGCAACTTTCCCGACTCAAGGATCAGCTACTCTACGTCTGCTTATTAATCAACATTTCGCTATTAACCAATAATTTACGAAGTCGATAATAATCTAGATTTGGCTTCCCTATCACCATTATCCACTCAAAAAATTAGCCGGCGCCATTACTACTATCACCCCTGTTGCGTCGCACCCATCACCGTCCGGTAATCCTGGTCAGCAATAATGGCAAGAAGGACAAGCTGCCGCAGCCGATCAGCTGCAGTACAAATCCCAGCTTTAGCAACGGCTTTGGCTTGCACAAAAAACATAAAGGATAAGTTCAGCGAAAGATCCCTGATCAGCCCAGCTAACACCCGTCACCTGCAGATCGACCATGGTCGCCATCTCACTTATCCTTTATATTTTTTGCGCCAGGTTTCACCTTCACTTTCCTCTTTTTACCGTTCCAAACTTCACCGATCATTTTCTCATACAATTTTTAAAAGTCCCAAGGAAAAAGCTCAGCAAAAATAAGCGGCTACCCAGCTGCGGTGCATATCCCGGCTTTAGTACAAATCCTCAGCCCCTCCCCTCCGGTCACCAGCCAAAAGACTACGGCATAAACACAAGGCCAACGCACAGGGCCATCTTTTATTCCGTTTCCTTTTGGCCTGGATCGTAGCCGCTTTTCCCGCGCTGTCTTTTTCCTTTTCTCTTTTAAAAATTGTTCATTCAAAAACTGATCTTATGAAGTACTTTAGTCACTGTCAAACAATCGAGGAAGTAAAAACGCTCTACAAGGAGCTGGCAAAGAAACACCACCCGGATTGCGGCGGCGATACTGCAACGATGCAAAGCATCAACACAGAATACGCCTTCGCCTGTTCCTTCATACTTAAAGGTGGCAAGTTCACCGCCGAACAGGCTGACGAACAAATCCGGATATCGGAAGAATTTCGCAAAGTGATCGAGCAAATCATCCACCTGCCTGGCATCATCATCGAAGTGGTAGGCAACTGGATTTGGGTAACCGGTAATACCTATCCAGTAAAATCCCAACTAAAGGCAGCCGGCATGTTCTTCGCATCCAAAAAAGTAGCGTGGTATTTTCGGACCGACGAATTCAAAACCAGGGGCAGCAATAAATCACTCGAAGAAATCCGCCGGAAATACGGCAGCGAAAAGATCAATTCAAAAGTCAACACAAGAATTTTGGAATAAGGGGACATCCCCTTATTCTCACGACCCCGGACACCTAACAAACCACATGGGCCAAAAAATCGCGAAACACCGACTAATTAGTAACTATTTAATTGTATGAACCCCTATTTTTGATCGCTCTTCCACGAAACCCCATATGCTGAAACTGATCGCTATTATAACGCTCTGTTTTATTTTGATTAGCTGTAGTCGGAAGACACGCTCTAACTGTGGCAACAGTCCACGATATGATCAGTTGGATTCTTTGCTATCAATTAAGGATGCAAACAATGAAAACTGGTTGTTCTATAATCCAGACTTTCAAGGTAAATTCCGTCGTCTGATTTGCGAAAAATTAGGTCAGTTTAAGTCAATAATAATTTTCGAAATTCAGCCGCTATTTAGTCACGAAAGAAAGGGAATTATCTACAAAGTTGACAACGGCAGTTTTTACACCTTTAATCAAAGGGACTATGGCCGCAAACTGCAATTTTCGCATGGGACAGGAGGTAACAAAGCATTAGAACTCCTGGCTTTGGTTGTCAAAAACAACTCTCTAAAAAGCACTGATAGCCTAAGAAATCAATATCAAGAACTGGCGATCAAGGACGGCTCACTACTGAGAATTACAATGTTCAGTGAAGTGTCAGCCGAAGAACCAATTTCTTCCATAATTATCCCTTATGCACCAGACATCATTTTGAATAAACGATATAGAAGTTTGAAAACAGAATACTCTCATTGAACTCCCTCTCCACCACGTCCATTAAAACTTAAAACCTTTGCCTCTCCCCTCTTCCATTCCTCCCTTCCTTTTCAATTCCTTAAACTGAGTTCTTCCAAAAACCAGTCCTTGATTTCGAACCGCCCCATTTAACCTTTCCTCAATCTCCTCCCATCGAACACTCCGGCCAATATAATCTACCGGCATATCCCTCCGCACATCCCCAAAATAAACCAACGATTTCGTCAACATATCCTTATTGATATCCGGATACTTCACTTCAAAAGCCCTCACCAACTCCCCCAACGAAAACCGCTCCAGCATAAAATACACATCCACAAAATCTTTCACCCTCGTCCCATTATTATAAATCGCACTCAATTTCATGGCCCCAATATCCTCCTGCGAAATCATACGCACCCCGTTCACCAATTCCGCATTTTTTACCAACGGATACCGATGAGCCAGTATGTCCACCTTCACATCGTCAATGAAACACGCAACGCCATTATTAATTACTTCTAAACTCGATGGGCCGTAGTTACGAGCAAGATAATCGCCCACTCTTTTTGCATTAAAATCACTCGTGGTAAACAGATCAATATCTATCGATTTCCGGTGGCCAATTTTCAACGCGAGCGCGGTGCCACCTACCAGGTTAAAATCTTTAAATTCTTTATCTGCCATCAATCTCCTGATCAGATCCAATGTCCCCTTCTCAACAGTTTCCGTCCGTAACATGCCAATTCATCTTCCCTCATTCCGAAATATTCGGTCACCTTCTTCACAACATAGTCGGGTAGGTAAACTATTTCCTTCCTCAGTGCAAAATCAACCTTCTCCTCTCCGTAAAACCGTATCAGCTCCTGGATTTCGTCCGCGGTACCCCGTTCCACCACACGCGCAATGATGCTCACATAGGAAGCCTGCCAGTCGATTGCATCAAACCGCCAGTCCCAGAACAATCGCCTGTGCAGATTAGGCACAGCGCCATTACCCGTATTTCCGTTTTCGGTCATGTTACGGGATAAATATACAACAATGGAGATTTATCCTTAACCCGTCAATGGAATCACCAGGGCAACACTCCGCTGGTTGCCATTGTAACTCGGTTGATATTTCAAATAACCATAGTCATTCAACTCCCGCATGCACTTGTTATATGTCGATCTCGCCCTGATCTTCGCATCATGCATAATCGACGCCCTTTCCAATAACACCGGGTTCCGGCACTCATTTTTCAGCCATGCCCTGAATAATGCCAGGTAAAGACTGATATGAACCGTCCCAATCCGATGATCATCAGAAATAGCATTATAAAAACCCGCTAGTTGCCTGATCGCACTCATAGCTCACACGCGTAATCCCTTACCCGAACTTTCAGGAGACTTTTGCAATTCTTTCACCTGCCTGCTATTTCTCATTTGAGTAGTGATCTCCTTCATCGTGTCATCATATATACGAATCCCTTTAAATTCCGGATCAGCAGCAATAAACCGTTTACTGTCAGCTCCACCTTCCGCAAAATTTACCGCATGCAGGTCTCCCCTTTTTAACGACCGGACAACTATGCTTTTCTGATCATCATTTCTTAACTCCGCTATGGGCAATTTTTCAAGCGTCTTCTCCAGGTCATAGCCATAATTCTGGTGAAACCGCCTCAGCTGGTAGTTAACACCGGTCTTCGCTCCAAAATCGAGCTTCACCCATGCATTGTACTTCGAACCATCCGGTCTGTCAAAGTCCCGATTCACCGAACGGCCATCCAGTAAATTGAAAGCTTCTTTTTTTGTGAATGCACGCCCATTATCAAAATAGAATGTCTGCGCTATCTCCCTCCCATCCGGCTTTGTCAGCAGCGCATCATACTTGTTTAGAAAATACATTTCCCTGTGCTGGCTCTTCCCGAACTGCAGACTATACCGCATTTTTCCACCATCGTATGCTTCATTATGCTCAAGCGAAAACTGCGGAACGCCTGATTTAATATTTTCCTCCAGCTTCGCATTCAACAAGTCGCCAAAGCCATGATACTTCAGCGTATTCTGCAAATAATTCAGATTATCCTGGTTCATATCATTTACGTTTAACGGTGTCCCGATATTAAATTCGTTCTCAAATAATGAATCGAAACGCTCATCATCCAGGTACAATGGATTTTGATCGATATTGGATTTGAGGGTGGCAGATATAAAACCATCAGAGTATATCACATAGTGAGAAATATCATCCCTTCCGGCATCTGCTTTGATACGGTCCAACAACCCCGCATGAACCGGTGGCAATTCCATATGCGAAAACGCCCGCTTACTGTTTCGCTTCCCGACACAATAATCCTCAGCATCTTTTTTCGCACTAAAGAATTTCAGGTCGCCATGGCCAGTGATATCAGAGAAGTCTGGGTAAGCCACCCAGGTCTTTCCCTCATTGATAGCCTTCGCCATTAGCTCACACACCTGTTTAGCAAAAAACTTATCGATAGTCATACAGCTAATGATTATTGTCAGAAAGAACCCTTGCTTTGATCAGCTTCCGGTTTGTCACCTTCAGTAAAAGATGCCGGCCACCATTGCGTTCGCCTATCTGTACAATAAGTTTCTTGTCATAGGGGATGGTGAATTTATCAATCGCGAATACAAAGGCACTGATATTATTCGCTCTCGCCTTTGTAATATTCCCGGTTATCAATTCCGGAATGAGCTCTGTTTCCTGGACAGCAGTTCTCTTACCTCTTCTCCTGTCCTTTATAAAATACCTGACGTAATCAATGTCATAATCGATCGGTGAACGGTTATCCAGCATTACATGAAAAAACATATGACTGTTCTTGATGTATATTCCATTGACCTTTGCCACCACAGCCAATTTTTCATCCCGGATACCTCGCATCTGCCGGGAATTATCCAGGATAGCCGCTGCATAATTTCTGATACCGGCCTTTTCTGTTTTGTGCTGCAGGTAGTGGACCGTTTGCTCCTGGCACTCCGCAAAAACCACATTGATGGCATAAACAGCCCCCTCCTTCGTCACTGCAGTGATATTCGTCGGTCTGAAATCTGCCATACCCGCCTTTGCCATCAACACATTTTCAGCACCCGGCACTTTCTGCACCAGCACATCCTTTGTCCCGATGTCAACATGAATGATTGCATCAGGAAAAACCAAACTGGTCGTTTTGCATTCACACAGCGAGACCACACAATTTGCCTGGGCAAACGATGCCACACAACACCACCACCCGCACAGCACTACAATTACTCTTTTCATTTTTCCAGCTTTATATTTTTTCATTTCTTAATAGCAATCGGTATCCTGCCTTAACAGTCACCCTTACCAGTTTGACTTTCTTACTCAGAAAATTTTTCGTTGTCGTAATCCCTGCCGCTGCCAATTGCGCCCCGAATGAATTGCTTATTATACCAGGCTCGATCTGCCGCAGGCTATTGTCCGCTGATTGCTTAGCAACATCTCTTGTAATCGCTCCCGGTATGTAAATACCCCGCAGGCCATCCATATCATACACTTCCATTTTCACCGGGAAGAGATAATTCTCAAAACGAATGCTTTCAATTTTTACATGTAGCCGCTCTCCATTGAGATTGGCAAAGCCATACACAAAATTTCCTTTGGGAATAAGCTTGCTATCCAGGACAACATCCTCCAGCAATCGCAATTTCACCACGGCGCCATTAACCAGCGTTTGGGATTCATGAACAGCAGCTTCGATTGAATTGGTTTGTATCTCCCCCGCCGCAGTATTTTCCAGACTATAGAAACCTCGCCCGAATTCCCGCTTTACCTCGTCCGACGATTTCACTTCAAACACCGGCGTCTCCTCTTCCCTGATCCTTGCTGTCAACCTCTCCCGTACCCTTTCGGGATGCTGTACATCCATTATCTTCTCCAGCATTGTATCAAGCTGCCGCATCTCCGGATCATCCTCCTCCTTTTCACTCATCAGCCGCATCAATTGCTCAAGACGTTCCACATCCTCTGTCATTTTCTGATGATGAACGGGTTTGGGATTATACTCAGGAAATTCCCTTTGCGAAACCGCTGGCTTGTTGATTTCCTTTTCCAGCAAACTGATTTTCTCCAAAACTTTTTCTTCTGCATCGGGACCCTCTACCGTGGTTTCGTCCTGGTTCATCAACCTGAAATAAGGATCGTTCTGTATTTGCTTTTCTCTTTCCTTCTGTAGCGCTTCCGCTTTTTCGTAAAAACTGAGTTTGGTCGCATTCTCTTCCTCTTTCACCTCTGCCGACGGCAGCTCGATATTCAATCCTTTTTCTTCCTTACCGGCAATTTTTGATTCAGCACCCGTGCCACCACCCAAACCCCAGAACGCCATCGTCAGAAAAGGAACTACCAGCACAGGTAGCATCATCAACATTTTCCTTTTCCGCAAAAACTTTTCAGACCTCACCTTTTTCTCCATAATCACCGTTTTTGTTCTGAATAAATTTGTTCCAAAAAAAACACCGAATCCATCAATCCCGGTCTTGCATGCATAATGCTGTCATATACCTGTTTTGAATACACTCGCAGGCTATCCATATAGCTTCTGAATTCCTGCAGTCGCTTATATAATACCGGACTAACCACCAGGACTTCATCATCTAATGGCTCTCCTGTTTTATCAAAATGCTTCGGCACAGCAACCTGCCCTGGAATTATCAGCTTTTTATTTTCACGAGGTAAAAACACGCGTACCACCGAGAGCAGGCTCAAGCCACCGAACACGATGCACACTACCGCCAGGACAACCATCTTCCCTCTGCTGCCCAACCCGGTGGTCATCTTTCCCAAACAACCGGCGAACCTTTCCTGGCAGTTCCGCCAACAATTTGCAATCCACTTCTTCATCGGTTAACACTTTTCAAATCCCGGTTCTCCAGCGTACGCCATTTCTCGATCAGGAAACCATGCGGGTTATTGTCAGATCGAGAGACATTCCGCAGATACCCTTCTGTAATCATACTCCGCGTGACGATAGTGCTTGGCCTTACAATCGTCAGCTTTCCCTTATAAGTGAAATAAAAAGGGTAACTATCAGTACTAATGATGATACTGTCCGCTTCGATGGTCTGGCTGATATTGCCCGCAATTAAATCCTGGTAATAACCATTCTCCCGCAGCATATCATATTGCCGCTTGGCCGAAGCATCAGCGAGATAAAGCGCTTTAGTAATATTCGATTGTATTACCTTATTGTCCGGGTCAAGTGAAAAGAAATACTGATGAAACATTTTCACATGATCTTTTGCCTCCACGGGGATATTATCCCTTCGTTCACGTGCAAAAGCCTCGATCGCTTTATCATTCGCCAGGACATAAATCCTGTTCTGCGAAGCAGCTACCATTTTTTTAGCCGAGTAGATGGCAAAAACCGTTACCCCCGCACAGACCAGCAAAAACAGCATTGAAAACACCCGCATATGCCGGAATGCTGTATCGATATTCTTCATTTGCCTGAACATATCAACTATTACCCTTTAGTTTATTTGTCAGATGGCTTGTTGACGTACTATCGTGATTATTCAAATTGCGCCGCAAGAAGTTGCCTGACGCGCTTATACCCCGCTTGGCCATTTCTGCCGTCCCCGAAGCCGCAGCTCCCGTCCCGGCAGCTCCGGCTTTGGCTGCAATCATTCCAGCTGCATTGGTTTTCGAAAGCAACGCACCACCGCCACCCGCATACACGACATAGTTAGCAATGGTAGGGACAGTGAAATACCCCAAAATGCCGATGACCATGAAAACCATATATGCGATATCTGTCGTACTAAAGAAAGTGTCGCCTATTTCCTCTATCTGCCCGATATCCACGATGATCATATTCTCCTGTATCTTCCCGATTATGGCGCCAAAAATATTGGCTATAGGCAGCCAGATAAATATGTTGATATACTTCGCCAGCCACATCGACAGCGTTCGCTGAAAGCCATCAAATACCGCCAGGCCGAAAACCAGCGGGCCCAGTATGGCCAGTATAATCATGAAAAACGTCCGGATCGTATTAATACAAAGTGCTGCCGCTTCAAAAAGCACTTTCAAAACCATTGAAATAAGCTCCTTGATCGAATTCTTGATTCTGTAGGAATATTTGGCCGCTGCAAACCGGATCGAGTTGCCTATACCTTGCAGCCAGTTCTCTTCACTTACGTCTTCATCAAACTCGTACTGGTACCATTTGTCATAATTGCCACTACCCGACTCGCCCACATACATCTGCCAGTAGATGGTCTTTTTGATCGCCTCCTCCTTCCGCTTCAATAGTTCGGCAATCGCATAATCCGAGTTTTCCACCATGGCGGCAGTACCCGTAACTGTTGGTTTCATAATACCATTGATCAAGGCTATAACAGAAGGGAAGATCAGTATCGCAAACCCTAAAACAAAGGGCCGGAACAGGGGATAAAAATCGATGGGCTCTGCATTGATAATGTGCTTCCACACTCTTACCGCTATATACCACATGGCGGCAAAACCAGCGAGCGCCCGGCCAACGTCGATCATGTCTTCGCAAAGCGGTAGCATATCCGTATACAACTGGTCAAGCACCGAATGAAGGCTCTTGATGCCATCAGACAGTTCGCTGTTCTGCCCGAAACACAATGCCGGCACCATTATCATCAACAATCCAACTGCTCTTTTCACCCTTCACTATTTTATGCCATGAACCTTTCGCATCACATCCACTTCACGCTGCTCGCCCGCTCTCTGCAATCCCAGGATGGTGTTCCCGGCATTAAACTTTCGCAGAAACGAAAGCTGCCTATCCACCTCATTATAAATCCTGTCAATAGCGGCTAACCGCTCATCATCACTCATCCTCACCTGGCCCGCAGTTACTACGATCAATAATTCATCAAGATTTTTCAGACTGGAACTATAAAGCCGATTATACACCCTGCCGAGGTAACCGATCTCTGATTCAGTAAAATTTTCATTTTGCCGGAACCGGTTGAAGGCTGCCTTGCCCTCTTTCAAAATGCGTATCTGCCCGTTAATGATATCAGCCACCCTCCTGTAATTTTTGACCACCGGGCTAACCTCGAGCAGCTTATCCAGAAAAACTTTATGAATACTGAAATTCCCCTCGCTGATATCTTTTATGGCAGTATACCCTGTGCGCAGAATCTCATACCCTTTGTACAGGTTATCCAGTATCTGTCGCAACTGCGTCAGCTTCTCCACATTCAGCAACAATTGCTGCGCTTCCTGCGACTGCGCCGGCAACCTGACCGGCCTTAACAAAAGCATCCCCGCCAGACAAACTATCAACCACCTCATAAAAAAGTTTTATTCAAGACCAAACCATCTTTTTGACCGCTCCACCTCAATCAACTCAGCCAAACGCTGCAAGGCGATGCCTCGCGTATCATCCTTATATGAGCGGCAGAACCTGTATTGATCCAAAAGCTCATTCCTGATCGCTTCAATTCTCGTCATCCGTTCATCATCCTTCATTTCCAACTCGCCATCAGTGATCACCATTATCAACGCACGCAACCCCGCAACGCAATTCTCCAACAATCGGTCAGCAACCTTTTTAAACTGAATTATCTCAGGACCCGTAAATTGACCGCACTCGCTCACTATATCAAGCGTACTCTTGACCTGCTTCACAATCTGCTTTTGCACCGAAATAATATCCGCTACCGCCGCTGAATTCCTGATAACAGGGCTTACCGATTTCAACGCATTAAAAAAAACATCGTGTAACTCAAAATCGCCCGTCTTTATCGCATTGATGAGCGTGAGCCCTTTTTGTGCCACCTCATAACCGTCCTTCAAATAGCCCAGGTAAACCTTTAAAGCCAGTATCTGTTCAACGAGATATTTCCGCTGTGTTTTCCGCTGCCTGAACCACTCGTCCCAGGTCTGCGCCTGCGTTACCATACTACAAATCACCAACCCGATTATTACTGAAACTCTCTTCATTGCAACCCGTACCATTTCTTCATTACGTCAATTTCATTTTTCTCCTTTGCCCTTTGCAGGCTGATGATCCTGTTCTGTGTATTGAACTGCCGCAGATCAGTAAGGTTCTTTTCGATTTTATCCGCCGCCAGGCTGATAATCTCAAGTCGTTTGGCATCACTCATCTGTGTTGTAAATGCCGTGGCCACCAGCAACAGCTGGTCAAGATTCTTAATGCTTTCCCCCAGTATGCCCGCATACACCTTTTGCATATACTGCACCTCATCAACAGAAAAATTTCCGTCCTGGCTCACAAGATCCTTTGCCCGCTGATACTCTTTGACCAATTGCTTCTGTTTATCCACTACATCTTTGATCCGGTGGTAATAGCTGATCGCTGTCTTGATCTTCCACAACTCTTCAAAATAATCCGCATACAATTTTCTCTGCCGCTCCACCCAGTCAGCAATCTCGTCCAGCCTCAGTTTTGACATCGCATTCTCCACCGTCTTCGCTGCGTTCTGCAACCAGATCGTCTCGTTCTGCAAACGTTGAATTTTCAGATCAACCGCCTTGATCACCTTCTTGACGCCTTCCGCTATTACCTGCGCCACCTCTGCCTGCGCACCGGCCTTACTCGCCGTCCCAAGCATTAACAGGATATAAATGGCTAACTGCTTCATACGACCGTTCGATTTTTTTGTAGATAACCCCCCCATCATGATGGTATTCGATTCAGGATAAAAAGAAATCATCCTTCCCCGCTCATTGACCAACAATGTCCCTGTTTCTTCACGGTATTCCCCCGTCCATCGCCTCACCTTATACTCCGGCTCCAGCGCCTTTCCATCCACCGTTTTAAAAGTCCTGTACCTGCGAGTTACCCGGTAAATCTTTCCGGCACGCTGTAACTCCAGCGTATCAAACAGCCGCGTATAACTGTCCTCGTCATGCTTCAGCTCAGAATATTGAACATATTGCCCTGGAATAAAGCTCTTGTTAGCCCCCGTATTACAAACGGAACAAAAAGCCACCACGAAAAACACAATGAATAGTTGAATAATACTCATGACTTCATTTTTTTGTTCTCATTTCCTCTGCCAGCGCTTTGACTCCCTTTCTTATATCCCCGCCAAATTTTTTGGCGTATTCCATCACCTTCATTTTCTCCGTTTCTTCTGTCGTGTAAACCAGGTACTCTTCCAGCGAAACCTCTGTCCGGTACACTTTCGAAAGCACCCCGCCCAGCGAGATAAACACCTCCTTGTATTTTTTTGCCGGATCATTCGCTTTATTGACAGAAAGCACCAACACCTTTTCCTTTTCAGTAAGCCCAAGCAATTCCTGTATCTGGTCGAACTTATTCTGGTACTTACTCTGATCCAGCAGTATCTTACAATCGGAATTATTGATGATGGCCTGCTTAACAATCGGCGACGAAATGATATCTTCCACCTCCTGCGTAACAACAATCGCCTCTCCAAAAAACTTGCGCACCGTCTTGAACAGGTATTGTATATATTCTGCCATTCCCTCCTTGGCAATCGCCTTCCAGGCTTCCTCGATCAGAATGATTTTTCGGATGCCCTTTAGTTTGCGCATCTTGGAGATAAACACCTCCATGATGATGATGGTAACGACGGGGAATAATATGGGATGGTCCTTAATACTGTCCAGCTCAAAAACAATAAATCGCTCGTGCAGCAGATCAAGATTTTCAGTAGCGTTCAACAGGTAGTCAAACTCGCCTCCCTTGTAATAAGGCCGCAGCACGTACAGAAAATTTCCAATATCAAAATCCTTCTCCTTCACCTGCTCCGCCTTCAACACCTTCACAAAATCATGCTGCAGGAACTCATAAAAAGAATTGAAACACCTGAAATCCACCTTTCGCTCATAATACAACTGCAAGGCATTGCTCAGCGCCACATACTCACTTCGATTGAACGGCTCATCATCCTTCTTCCACAAAGCCAGCAACAGCGTTTTTATACTTTCCTTCTTCTCCGTATCCGGCAATTCACCTGATTCGATATAAAAAGGATTAAACTTTATAGGATGCTGCTCGCTGTATGTAAAATAGTAGCCCCCGACCATCTCACATAACCCCTTATAGGAATGCCCCACATCCACCAGCACGACATGTGTCCCCTGCTCGTAATAACTCCTCACCACATGATTTGTGAAAAAACTCTTCCCGCTTCCCGATGGACCAAGTATAAACTTGTTCCTGTTGGTACAGATTCCCCGCTTCATCGGCTCGTCTGAAATATCCACGTGAACAGGCATTCCCGTTAACCTGTCTCCCAATCGTATTCCAAAAGGACTTGGCGACGACCGGTAATTAGTCTCAAGATTCAGAAAACAACATCCCTGTTCCGCAAACGTGTCAAAGCACTCATTCATCGGAAAATCTCCTTCATTCCCTGGTATGCCCGCCCAGTAGATCTGTGGCGCTCCATTCACTTCGTGTTTGGGCACAGCATCCATCTGGGCAAGGGCAGCACTTACCAGGTTCTTGAGGTCCTTTGACCTCGATTTATCATCCGTCCACACCAACACATTGTAATGAGCCTTAACCGGCAACCTTTGTTCACCAATAGCTTCATTCAGGAAATCATTGGTCGCATCCCGGCTGATCGCATTCTCCCTCGAATAAGCCGAAAGCGATTGCAGCCGCAGACGCTTGCTCTCCAGCCGCTTTATAGTCTTTTGTGCATCATCAATAAACAGGTACTGGTTGTAGATATGATTGCAGGGAAGTAATTGTCCCAACGGAGAAGCAAAACCCACGCTGAACTTCGTCCGGTCTGTACTGTACCTGTCATAATTAATCCGCGAACCACATAGTGGCGGCAGGTCTTCCGCATCTGCCAGCGTAAACAACTGGCAGAACAAATCCCCCACGCGCAAATCATCCTTTAAAGAAAGATCACGAATCACATTGCCTTCCACCCGCAGGTTCAGATAACTTTCAATGATCCCTACCAGCCGCTCATTGTCCAATCGCTTGAGCCTGACGAAACCACTGTCGTTCATAATACTCTCAAACTGTCCCACCGTATCTAAAAACTCCTGCAACAACTTTGGCGACAAAGTCTCTTCGGGTACAATTGACCGGCGCAGCAGGTTCGAAAAGACAGAGCTTCCCGGTCGCCTGCCCGCCGGCTTTTTTGTAACCAACACTAAACAACAGTGATGTAGAAAAGGACGCTCATTAAAAAACCGCTCACTGCACCTCGTCAGAAAACTCGCATCCTCCCTTGAAAAATCCGCCTGGTACCGCGCTTCCGTAAACCAATCTTGCTTGTGAAACACCGAATGCTTCGGAAGTATCTTAATGGCCTTGATCAATACCTGGTGCAAGGCTTCATACTCCTGATCAGAAAGCGTGAAGATTTCCGGGAGCGTCACTTCAAAAGCCACCGTGATATCACCCTGCTTCGACAGTATGCAATCCTGCTCCACGCCCATCACCGGTAACAAATCCTTCAACACCCTTTCCATCACTTCAGTTTTTTCTCAAGCCACTAAACACTTTCCGAGACCGGCTGACCACCCTGTGAGGCATCATTCGCCGCGCCGTTTTTTTCATCATCCCATACTGCCCATACTTCTTACTGAGTCCATATACATAGTGAAACAGCCAGGCCCCCAGTATTACAACAACCAGCACACAAACAAATGTGTTTACATTCAGTATGTACAACGTGGCAAACACAACCAGCAATCCAATCAAACCAGCCCCCAGGTACCAGATATACTGTGCCTTCAATCCTTTAAACTCAATCGCCTTGTTAATCCCTTTGTTGATCGCATACACGCTGACTGACATACCCAAATCTTAAAGACCAAAAAATGCTCTTAACACCGTCGCTACGATCACCAGGAATACGCAGCTGCCAAACCATGCCGCCGCTGTTCTCCCCGTATCCGGGTCACCCGAATTCCACTTCTGATAAACCTTGATCGCACCGATCAGCCCGACGATGGCGCCGCATGCATACATCAGGTTGGCGCCGCTGTCAAAATAGCTCCTCACCTGCTGGTTGGCATCATTCAGCGCCGCATTTACATCCTGCGCCGAGGCCCGCAGACTAACCGTAAAAAAAAACCGTTGCGGCAAATGTGCGCAATACCCTGCCCTTGTTGCGACTAAAGCAACCCAATCTCCTCACCCGCATAATTTCTTTGCTTTTGTTTTTACCGAATAATGATTAGATCATATAAAACCGCTGAACAAAATTTCCTTTTATAATCACCACCCGGCGGCTCCTGCAGATGCAGGAGCCCGGTAGTGAATCGGCAGACATACCGGTCTTCCATCCCTGCTTAACCCGTCTCACGGAATGGCATGGCTGCACTATTGGTTGCGCTCCGGCACCGTCTCCCCGCGTTCTTCCATACGACCGCCTTTGCCCATCAGCAACAACTGCCGGAAATCATCCCTGTAAAAAATTAGAAGGATTATGAAATAATAAAGGGTTACCAGCAAGGCCAACACCGTCAAATATTCTGCCCAGGAAACTTGTTTCAACATACACTCACAATTACGATCTCATGAAACCAAAATTACGTCTTTGTATATGCGAAACGAGTTGAAGTAGTTCATGAAAAACGAGATGCTTAAGGCACCCGGACATAATTGAGTTTTGTTCTTATTTTGCCCAGCCATTCAGGACTGACATTGAGGAAGGCCGCTATTAATTTGAGAGGAATACGCATACCAAGATCGGGGAAGTAATCAAGGAAGAATTTATACTTTAGCTCAGCTGGTTGATGATTTGTGTGCCGGAAATAGTTCCAGACTTTTCCCAATACTTTTGCAGTCACCTTTCTCGTAACCGCATTAAACTCCGAAAAGTTGCTTTCAAGAAAATGTAACTCCCGGTAACTTATATAATAGACCGTTGCATCTTCCAGCGCGCGCAGGTTTACATCACTCGGCACCTGGTTACAAAAACTATCAAGTATGATAACATCACCTTCTTTCATAAACCAGCAAGACACAGGCCGGTCTTTATCCTCATAATCACAATGAATAATTCCCTTCGACACGAAGTAGATATTCTCGCAGGATCGCCCTGCCTTCAACAAGTATTCCTTTTTCCTGATCGACCTTGCCTTAACAGTTTTCAGAAGAAACTCCCGCAGCTCCGGCGAGAAGGCAGCAAAGGATTCGAGGTACTTCAACAATGTATCCATAGCACTAAGGTTTATGGTAACAAGGATGACACACCACCCTTCAATCACAAAACTTCCATCCAAAAATATAAAAAATTCATTAAAATGTAACCTTTATGTTACTTTTTATTACCTTTGGGTGACATTTTGATAACTATATATCACATCATTTATGAAAAAGACACCAAAACCTGGCCCCTTTTTCTGGTACGTGGGCCTTATCCTGATCGTAGTTGGACTAACATTTCTTAACAATGCCTCAACCACGAGCGCTGAACAACTTATACTTGTCGGCTTGTACACACTTTTCCTCTCAAGAATCGAGCGGGTAGACGAAAGATCAAAAGCATTAAAATCTTCTTCGATCCATATTGCATTTTTGCTTAGCTATGTAATCAAGGTGATAGTAGCTGCATTATTCGGTAAAGGTGTGATCTCCTTTGAACTGACGGAAATAAACCACTTTCTTATACTTGTCTTTACCCTTGCCCTAATCATATACTATAGCCGTCTTTACATTACAATAGGCATTGCAGACAAAAACTGATTACATAACAAAACGTACCGAAATTGAAAAACACTGTGAAGGTTGAAAGAGCGAGGCTCGATATGACTCAGCAAGAACTTGCTAACAAGGTCGATGTTTCCCGCAAAACCATCGTCCTCATTGAAGCTGGCGGTTATGACCCGTCGATTACGCTGGCGTTAAAAATTGCTGGTATATTTAATAAAAAGGTTGATGAAATATTTGAACTAGAAGATGAAGATTGGGTAAAATAGCAAGAAAATACTTCATTTTCCAACCTTGTACACGGAGCCTGTCGGCCACCTGCTGTTCTACAAAGAATAAATGAAAAACGCAATTACATTACTTCGATCTCGTGCAATATTTGATGAATACCGGCAAAGAAAGTTTCGTCATTGGATTATCTGGATTATCTATCATCTCGCTCTCTAAAATTTTGAAAGTGGTTATTGTTTCATTTAAATCAAAAATAAAATAGTGCGCAAATTCATTCGTGGAACTACCAGTAGACGGTTTAAGCGGCGCTTGCATCTCTGTTTTATAGCCAACTAACTGAGTAAAAGTCAAAAATTTGTCGATGGAATCTACCTCCTGTTTTACTAAATCGAATTTTTCTACAAGGCTGTCGGGATGTGGCAAGTAATGCGATTTAAAGACCAATGTCTTACTACTTTTATCATCACGCCACCAAAACAAAACAAACCTGTTTCCAGAGTTATTAAAAACATAAGTAAAAATCGAATCTGATTTTACCCGAATCGGTGATTGCACACTGTCTATCAGAGTAAGAACTTGCGAATCTTCGGGTTCAAATACTTTTTCAAGATTGCTTTTCAATTTGCTCATAGAACCACGAGGAGTTGGCTCATAGCAATTTAATAAACCAATTAATAGAATGACAACAGAAACACAGATTTTGATTCTCATTGTAGTAAAGATTTGATTTAATTTTCATCTTCAAGCCACCACGGAACGCCATTTGCTTTAGCTTTGTCTAATTTGTCTTTATTCCCAAGGTGTCCCTGCCCCGATCGCCATTGTGTGTTCCCAATGGACCTTCGATAAATATTTGTAACTTGAATGGAGCTTACGTGATTCTTCCCGCCATTAATAGAATAGCCCACGTTATGCCCAATAAGTTCATGAGCCAACAATTCACCTAAGGAGGATGGCGCAAGATTTCCTACGCCGTCATTCGCCGTCCTGTTGTCTGTTAATACCCCTTTGGAGTCTAGCGCAATTACAGCAACCGTATGATTTCCTAGTTGATCGGACCACCCACCGGCATATGCTTCATCAACATGGGGTGCAGTCGATTCTGCTCGACTAAGTAAAAAACTGTTAAGATTAATTCTTTTATCTGCGTTTAGCTCCTGCCCTTCAGAAACGACTCCTACAAAATGCTTAGTTTGAGAATTGACAGCTTTCATATACCCGCGTGCCAACCTCTTAATATCCTTGCTCTCTATCTTCTTTAAAGATGCTCTAAACTCTTTCCTATTTATTGGGCTAAATGCTGCCCGTAGTAATAGACATCTTTGTTTACCTGCTTCAATTGTCTGCCTAGTCCAAATTTCTCAAGCTGCGCTTTCAAGAATGGCCTTCTTTCCTTCAAAAATTGATTGATAGCTTCGGCTCTGTCCAGTTGAGTTTCGAGTCCCTGTATATGGGAAAGCGCACCTTTCACCCTTTGTGACGAGAGTCCCTTAAGCTGAAATTGTTGTTGATCCAGGAAGCGAAGAGAACTGGAAAGTGTATCCAGATATGGGTAGTAATCTTTATACTTTTGAGGTGTAGTTAGCCGGGAATCTAAGCGCTTATACTTTGCCTCAGCATCACCAAACACAATGCCCGCGGCTAAAGAATCCTTTTGAGCAAGTTTCTTTTGAAGTTTTGCCTCACGCTGCTTAAATCTGGCAAGATACCTGGCAGCCTGCTTGTTTATTTTCGTTTCAAGAGAAGTAATTCGGCTACTAACTCTTACCACAAAACCTGCAGGCAGACCCTCGGGTGGCTCTTCGCGTAAACTGGCGTTTTGAGCTCGGCACGGCAAAATAATACCAATGCCTGCTCCGATTATAAGCAGCAGCTTAATGGTCATTAATACTGGTTTAGACTTAGTGGTTAATTCAAACCGCCTTCATAGTGCCTGGATAAAACATAAATCTAACGAACCTGTACACGCAAACCAATGACAACTTTATAACTGTGTCGTTTTTGCGCATAACTGTGAAGAAAACGATACTTTCTGTGAACTGGAAATTAAACGGAGATCGATTAAATATACAATACTTTATTCTACCGGATACCACCAAGTGACATATTTTGATTTATGTCGATAATAGGAAACACTTACTGAGTTATGCAACCGCACAATGATTTGCGATAAATATTACAGCTCACGCAACAGATAAGTACCAGCAGCGATCAAAGTAATTCAAAATCCCGGTTTCATTTCACATTAATTCTGCTGCAAATTTCGGACTGTGCCGGAATTTGCGACAAGGAGGTCGGCATAAACACAAGGCCAACGCACAAGGCCATCTTTTATACCGCTCCTCCTTGCGCAAAATTCCGGTCACAGTCCGGTGGTCGCACCATAATTAATTCTTTAACAAAAATGAATTTTATGGAATGCACCATCGAAAAATCAACACTGTTCCAGGTAGCCGAAATCGAATTAGTTTACAAATCAAAAGTACCCGCTTCAATGCGTCCGAGAATTGAAAAATCAGAAGACGCCTACAAAATTTTGAAAAGCATCTGGAACATGGATAAGATCGAACTGAACGAGGAAGCCAAACTGCTCTTACTAAACAAAAGCAACAAAGTTCTCGGAATTATTAACCTTTCAGCCGGAGGCACCAGCGGTACAATTGTCGACCCAAGACTGGTGTACGCAGCCGCCCTGAAAGCAAATGCTTTGAGTATAATTTTGGCGCATAATCACCCAAGCGGCAATCTTACCCCCAGCAAATCGGACGAATTGCTGTCTGGCAAACTCAAGGAGATTGGAAAATATCATGATATCAACCTGCTCGACAGTATCATCATCACAAAAGAAGGTTACACTTCACTGGCAGATGCAGGGCTTTTATAGCCCTGCCTTTTTTTATGCAAAACACCTTACAGTGACTTCAATTTTTCATTAAACTCACTCAATTCTGCCCGCTTCAGAATCTCTCCAATCACCGCTTTAATTCCTTCCTTCGACTCATCTGAAACAAGTGAGATCAGGCTATCCGAATCAGCCGCACCGGCATTCAATCCTGCCTCAATAACCCTTGATAATAACAGCACATCCCTCCTGCTCATACTGAATCCAACCTTCACCGATTCATTCATTCCAGGAAGCGATAACAAAGCTTCATACACTTTCAATTTTTCTTTCACCGCACTGTTTCCCATAACTCAGAATTTAAATGACGAATAAATTTTTCACACACCAAAAATATTCTGAATTGCCGTGAACAGCCTGACCGAAATATGATCAGGTATAGGAACTGAATACACTCGTTACTAAATTTACTTCCTCCCGCTTCTGACAATCTTACGTAACAGAATTTCCCTGTAAAACGGTTTCAGCATTTGCCACAAACAAAAACGCCAAACCCAGAAACACGAAACAGCAAAACAGTATTTGAATAATCATCTCGCACCACCAACGTTCGATAATCAGCATCCCTCATGAATACCGTCAGCATATCACAATATCCGCCCTGCACCACGACGCAGTTGTTTCAGGGTGCCCGCATTTGCACCCGGCAAGATGTACAAACGTGACACGTTTGAATTTTTTGGGCCCTCCACTCGGAACTCGTTCGGGCCGGGGGGCATGTACTTTACAACCCAAGAAAATGAAGAAACAGGACAGTGAGATCAGGAAAAAATGGGTAATCATGCGCATGAACGAATCGGAATACGAACGCCTGCAAACCCTTCATAAACGCTCCACCTGCCGTCAGCTCAGCGAGTACTTACGAAAGGTGGCGTTGCAACAACCTGTCACCATCAGGTATCGCAATGAATCAGCCGATGAAATTTTGTCACAACTTTTGAAAGTCAAAAACGAACTTAATGCCATCCAGAAAAACTTCAACCAGGCAGTGCAAAAATTGCAGTCACTGGAATTCATCCCGGAGTTCCGCCAGTGGTTAACCCGGTTGGAAAACTTCCGCGATCCGCTCGAAAAAAAGCTTAGAGAAATGAAACAGGAACTGGTATCAATCAACAGCAAATGGTCGCCAAAATAATCATCTCAAAAAATATCGTGAAGGCCCTAAACTACAACGAACAGAAAGTAGGAAAAGGCCAGGCCGAATGCATTTATGCGGGCAATTTCATCAAAGAAATTGAGGACATGAACTTCCACGAGAAGCGGGAGCGCTTCACCGATCTCATCGGCCGCAACTCATCTAAAACAAACACGCTGCACATCTCTTTAAACTTCGATCCCTCCGAAAAAATATCGAATCAGAAAATGACCGATATCGCCACAGCCTACATGGAAAAAATTGGTTTTGATGAGCAGCCTTACCTCGTCTATCGTCACCACGATGCCGGCCACCCTCACCTGCATATTGTAACAACGAACATCCGTACCGACGGCTCCCGCATCAACACACACAACATCGGTAAAAATATTTCTGAACCTGCCCGTAAAGAAATTGAAAAAGAGTTCCGGCTGGTAAAAGCCAGCTCCAAAAATATCCGCGAATTCAACCGGATTCCCGCCATCGACGCAGAGAAAGTCATCTACGGACAATCCGAAACCAAGAGAGCGATTACCACTGTCCTCGACACTGTGCTCAGGCAGTATAAATTCACTTCTCTGCCCGAACTAAACGCGGTCCTGAAATCCTTTAATGTCTATGCCGACCGCAGCCAGGAAAACAGCCGCACTTACAAACACGGCGGACTTGTTTATCGTGTTCTCGATGAAGACGGCAACAAAGTCGGCGTACCGATCAAATCCAGTTCGATCCATAGCAAACCCACCCTAACCAACCTCCAAACCCGCTTTAAAGAAAATGAAGAGAAACGAAAACCGCACAAGCAGTCTGTTAAAGAAAGAATCGACCAATCCATCCACAGATCCTTAAGCTTCCCGGACTTCATTATAAGATTAAGTAAAAGAGGAATTGATTTCGTGCCGCGCATTAACGAACAGGGCATGCTCTACGGAATCACCTTCGTCGACCACAAAACAAAATCCGTGTTCAATGGCAGCGACCTCGGAAAAGAATACAGCGCCGCCGTCTTCCGCGAAAAACTAAGAGAGTTAAGGCTGAAAGAATTGCTCGATCAGCAAGCCCGTGACAACGCCAGCAACTATCCCAGGCGAATAAAAGAATCCGATACTTCCAATGAAAAGAACCAGCAGCACTCAAGTTCCAAACTACACGAACTCCTAAATCTTGTTTTCAAAACAGAAAGCGACTACAGCTCCGTCCCCCAGGACCTTACCCAAAAAAGAAAGAAGAAAAAAAGAAGAAACTTTGGCCTTTAATTAAAAACAATAACCATGACAACCAGTACCGGCGAACATGAAATGGGACTGAAGAAAATACTGGACTTCACCCGTCTCGGAGCCATCATCATCCTGATCCTGCACTTCAATTATTACTGCTATGGAGCATTTGAACAGTGGCAACTCACCACAACGATCAGCGACCGTTTTCTTATCAACCTGGAAAGAACCGGTTTATTTAAGACGCCATTGCACTCAAAACTGATCGCGCTCCTCCTGCTGATCATCTCAATGCTCGGCACAAAAGGAAAGAAAAGCGAAAAGATCAGCCCGCGTTCAATCGTCATCTTCCTCATCTCAGGTTCCACGCTTTACTTTTTCACCGCTCTCATCCTTGATCTTAATGGTCCAGCCGCAACCATTGCATCAATTTACATTTCAGTTACCAGCCTCGGCTTTATACTCCTTTTGACCGGCGGCACAATTCTATCCCGCTATATCCGCCTCCGCCTCAACCGGGATATCTTTAACGAACTCAACGAAAGCTTTCCGCAGGAAGAAAGACTGCTACAAAACGAATACTCCATCAACCTTCCCGCCGAATATAACTGCCAGGGCAAAATCAAAAGAAGCTGGATCAACATCATCAATCCATTCCGCTCGCTGCTGGTCGTTGGCACGCCCGGCTCCGGCAAATCATACTTCGTCATTCAACACATCATCAGGCAGCACATCAAAAAAGGTTTCAGTATGCTTATCTACGATTTCAAATATGATGACCTGACAAAAATCGCCTACAATACTTTGCGAAAAAGCCAACGCGCATACAAACAACTTCCCCAGTTCTACATCATCAATTTCGACGACCTCTCCCTCAGCCATCGCTGCAATCCACTGCACCCCGAAAGCATGAAAGATATCACTGACGCCACTGAATCAGCCCGCGCCATTTTGCTCGGCTTAAACCGCGAATGGATCAGCAAACAAGGCGACTTCTTCGTCGAATCATCTATCAACTTCCTCACCGCTGTCATCTGGTTTCTCAAAAAATACCAGGACGGCCGTTTCTGCACCCTGCCCCACGCCATCGAGTTAATCCAGTTAGAGTACAAGCGCCTGTTCCCCGTCCTCTGCTCAGAAACCGAAGTACAGGTCCTGATCAATCCCTTTATCTCCGCCTTTGAAAACAACGCCGTCGAACAACTCGAAGGCCAGGTAGCCAGTGCCAAGATAGGCCTCGCCCGACTTTCATCCCCCCAACTCTACTGGATACTCTCCAAATCAGACTTTACGCTTGACATCAACAACCCTCACGCTCCCAAGATCGTTTGCCTCGCCAACAACCCACAAAAACAAAACATCTACGGCGCCGTACTCTCACTATACATCACACGCGTCATCAAACTCGTCAACAAAAAAGACCAGCTCAAGTCCAGTCTCGTCTTTGATGAATTCCCCACTATCTATTTGAACGATATCGACAACCTCATCGCCACGGCAAGGAGCAACAAAATCGCCACTTGCCTCGGCGTTCAGGACTTTTCACAACTAAAAAAGGACTACGGTGCCAACCAGGCCGCGGTGATCATGAACATCGCCGGTAATATTATCTCCGGCCAGGTCATGGGCGAAACCGCCAAACAACTATCTGAACGCTTCGGCAAAATCGTCCAGGTCAAAGAAAGCATTTCCATCAATCGCAACGACACCTCCATCAGCAAATCCGGCCAGCTCGACTACGCCATTCCCCCCAGCAAAATATCCACCCTCTCTTCCGGCGAATTTGTGGGCATGGTCTCCGACGACCCGAACCAAAAAATCGACCTGAAGATCTTCCACTGCAGAATCATAAACGATATGGAAAAACTAAGATCAGAAGAAAAATCCCAAAAGAAAATCCCTGTACACAAACCCGTGAGCCAACAGGAAATATCAGACAATTACTACCAGATCAGGATGGAAGCAAAACGCATCGTCAACGAATTAATCAGCCCTGACTAAACTTATACAGTCTGTAAAACCCATCCGCCTCGCTCCTGTATCCATAATCATAACAATAAACAATGCGCTGCACTGTATCATCTACATGCGTATGAAAATCGAAATCAAATCCACCCCTCACCAAATCCTCCCATTTGAATAAGCCGTCTCCTCCGTTCGATTGATAAAGTTTCTTCAACACCCGCCTGTTTCTCTTCAGTATCCTGTCTATCCTCCCAATCTCTCTTTGTTCGAGGCTCCTGATCGAATTATAATACTCGTCCTTACACCCCGCATCGCAGAATTTCTTGTCGGCCCTCCCAAACCTGATCGGCTTATCACAATACAAACAATTCCTTTCCATAAGTACGAATTTTTAGTCATCAATTTCAATTTGCGTTTACACAAGTCCCCACCGCAAACACACATTTATTATTCGTCTCCCGGTGTTTCACCCGAATACATTCACTACAAAATAAAACGCACTCTCTGAAAACTAAAAATCAAAAAAAATGAAACCAAGAATTCTACCCTTCAAGTATGACCGATCATTTAGAATTACAAACTGGCGCCACTCCTTCGACTCTCTCACGGAACTCAAATTCGCCGTCTCTATCATGGAAGACTACGAATTTCTCCGGGAACCCGTCTCTATCTACTACCACCCCGGCTCCAAGATAATTGTCGACCGAATCCAAACTTTTCATCGCCGCTATACCCCCGACTTTCTCATCCGCCACCGCCAAACCCGCGAAGCCTTCCTCGTCGAGATCAAACCCCGCTCCTTCCAGACCCAACCACAACTTCGCCTCCGCCAACGAATCGCTGAAAGATTCATCGACCGCGAAAACCTCGACTGGAAGTTCAAGATTGTCTTTGACGACGAAATCATTCTAACCTCAGAACAACTTGAAGCATTTGATCAATGCTTCAAACTAAATTCCCGACCGGCATGGAAAACGTGGTTCGATGAATACTATCGCAACTTAGTAAAGGTCAACCCCTCCATGTCAATTTTTTCCTCGGAAAACAAAAGGCTACTTTTTCTTATGTACGGGAGCAATGATGCCGATCGTCCCTCAAAATGGAAAAAAAGCAAAGAACCCGGAACTCAAATCCTGAATTACTTCAACCGGCCCTGGACTGTTTAATAATTAGTTTTCCAAAAGCAATGCTATCTAGAATTCAGGAAAGCTAAAATGTGAAGTATGACTTGTGTGCAGGAAGATAACATAAATGTATACCCTAAAAATGTTGATAATTTATCATCCGCAATCGAAAAAGAAAAGCATAAACAATTGGTAACTTTAGTCGCCAATATCATTGTGGATAAAATTATAAACAATGCTTCTCAAAAAGGGTATCAGGTACCTGAGGTACAGCCACGATAAACAAAGCTATCACAGCATAGAACGGCAGGATCATGTCACCAGCCAGTGGATGAACTTCAACAAGGTGGAAATTGTCGACACGTTCAAAGACGAAGGTTATACTGCCAGAACCTTTGACAGACCTGACATCAAACTGCTGTTCGAATTCATTCGCAAAAACCACAGAGGAATAGATTTTCTGGTTGTTTCCGAACTCACCCGCTTCAGCCGGGAAGCAGGTGATGCTATCAACATGGTGAAAAAAATCCAAAAGGATTACGGAGTAAGAATTGTAAGTGCCGGCCGCGGTACAATCTATGATTGCCTCGACCACAATTCTTTTTTCATGATGGGGTTGGAATTTCTGTTAGGCAATTCAGAAAACATCAAACGCACCAGCGATATTAACGGCGGTATTTATACCGCCAAAGCAATCAAAGGCCTCTGGATTCAAGGCGGCCCCGCTCCCTACGGCTACAAAAAATCTGGTACAGGTGAAAAAAGACGACTGATTATCGACGACAAGGAAGCGGCAATCGTAAAATACATTTATGATGCCTACCTGGCCAACGTACCGCTGTATGTAATCAAGAAAAACGCGAGAGAACTAGGTTTTACCCGATCCGGCAACTCTGCGGTGGAAGGCATTCTCACGAATCCCATCTACTTTGGTTATCAATATGTGAAGCCTTGGAAGGAACAGGCCGGAGGTTTATTTGCTCTTGCCGATCACAATCCGATTGTCGACGTCATCACCTGGAACCGGGTCCAGGAGAAAATGAAGCAACCTACAACTGAGAAAGTGATTATATCAGACGACTTCCCTCTTCGCGGCGTGCTTCGCTGCCATTGCGGTAAACCACTCACCGGCGCCCCCAGCCGTGGCCGCGCAGGCAAATATTACAACTACTATAAATGCCCTATTGCGGGACATAATAATATAAACTCCAACAGAGCACACAGCCAACTGGAAGAAATCCTCACATGGATGAGCCTCCCCCATCAACTAATCACTGAAATAAAAGACGAAAGCACCAAGCTGTTAGAAACAAGGTTAGCAGAAGGCAAAAAAATACTCAACCAACACAAACTCGAACTTGAAGAACTGGAATGCGGTCTTCATTCTGTCGAATCCAAATGGATCAAAAACCAAATGGCTCACGACACCTACCACCGCTGGCACGGCGAATTCACCGAAAAAATTAGACTGAAAAAAGCCGAAATCGACAAATTAGACAAAGACCAAAATGAAGTTTACTTTCTTCTGCAAACCGAGCTCGACAAGTTATCTGATCTCAAGCACGTTTACATATCATCCACCCTTCCTCAGAAGCAGGAACTTCTCCGAACCGTGTTCGATAGCACTTTATACTATCAAAACCAACTCTATCGAACCACCTACATTATGGAAATCTTCACTCATAACTTATTAACTCTGAACGAAAAACGCCTCCTTGAAATGGATGAAAATAAAAAAACCGGACTTAGAGTCCGGTCAGGTGGAGGTGACCGGATTCGAACCGGTGTCCAAACATATTCTCCAAAAGCTTTCTACATGCTTATTCCGGCATTGATTGTCGGGAAATAACAGGAACCGGACACACCAATTATTTCCTTAGCTGCATA
>Ga0207415_1000385_pt1 | contig 33469 bp, 29 predicted proteins | sample Passage237A_FD_187369 | JGI IMG/M metagenome (GOLD analysis project Ga0207415, IMG submission 187369) | Cellulose adapted compost microbial communities from Newby Island Compost Facility, Milpitas, CA, USA - Passage2 37A (SPAdes) (version 3) ... | reverse complement strand
TTCCATGGTACTTCTGTTTTCCCATTCCTGGATTGCTTCGCCTTCGGCTCGCAATGACGGAACGGAAAACGATCGCCATAACGAAAGAAAAGGAGCGGAACGACGTACGTGTGCGTCATTGCGAGGACTCCACCCGAAGCAATCCAGAAAAAAACTCGCATAAACGAATATCAATGGGAAGACTGCCCCGGGTTCGCAGTCACGGTAGCCTGCTTCAAATCCCCTTGACATTTTCCCATTCCTGGATTGCTTCGCCTACGGCTCGCAATGACGGGGGCAAAGGGGCTCGCAGTTACGGGCGCGGCTTTGCAATGACGGAAAGGCTAGGCGTTTTGGATGGGGCACAGAGCAGGAGCTCTGCGCCAGTGTTGAGTGCAATGAAGGGGAGGACGGGGTACGGATTCGTCCGGGTTTCGCGTCATGGTGAGGGCTTTGCCCGAAGCAATCCAGGAAGGTTGAGGTTGGAAATACCCTGAGGCACCGGAAGCACCCAACATTTCGGCCAGATGGTAGGATCCTCCTACTACCAGTACATCGACTCGATTTCTTTTACGATTTTTTCGATTTCCTGATCTTCCCCGCCCGATGTGGCATCGTAGGGCTGTTTCATACTGCTATTGAAGAAAAAGGCTACGGTTTGCCAGAAACGGGCCGTAACACCGCCTTTGTATTCCTTAACCAGGTCATAGCAGTTGTTGCCGGTCTGACGGTTGATGAGCTTCATCAGTATCCGGCCCTGATATACGGAGAGATTGGTAAGCGGATCCGCAAACTCTTTCTTGAGCTGCTCTTCTCTTTCCTTGAGATAGGCTTTGCGTTTTTTCGGATCCTTGATAAGTGCGAGATTCTTGTTGATATCGTTGATGATAAAACCGGCGCGGCGTGCATAGGGATACGTAACATAAACCGCATTGCGCAGGCGGGTCCATTTAGCCACACGTTTACGGACATGCTCCGGCATCACCGCGGTTACCCAAACCCAGTCCAGTGTACGTGCGGGGATCCACTCCCCATTGTACTGTATGGTAGGCACCAGGATCGTATCGTTTTTGCCATACACCACCTCCTGGGCATTTACCTGCGATATCGCCATGCCCAGCAGAATGAGTGTGCCAAATTGTACTTTCCTGAACGACTTCCGATTCATCAAAATAAAAGTAATGAATATTCAAGTATTCATACCTATAGACGGAAAAAGTAACAGGCAATTATGTTATAGAATTGCTAATTTTTCTGAACAACTTTCATTTTGGGGCGCATGGTGCGAACCCGCCAAACGATACTCATCACGAATCCGATGATCATAATGATGGTGCCCAGCCAAAGTACATTGATATGAGGGAAGAGATACACTTTTAACGATACAAACGGAAGAATATTGCCAGACTCCTTAACCCCGATTTCCGGCTTCTGCTCATCCGTGATTCGGTTGAAATTCAGAATCAGATTCTGGGCAAAGGCGGTATCCGGCTTGTGTTCGATCTGTCCGTTTTTTATTTCCAGTATGGGGCGCGACTTATAGGTCCGTCCGTCCTTTACGTAAATCGTCAGCACCGCCATCAGTGCCGTATCGTTTGCCGTGTATTGGTATGGACCAAAGGAAGGATTGTGCACCACGCTGTCCAGGATCATAAACCCGTTGGAATAGAACACGGAATCCCGAATCTCCATTTCATGGGGCTTGAAGGAACTGGTATCCTTCTGCGGATCGATCTGGTCGGCATAACTGATATAGGAGAAGATATCCTTATCCCAGTAATGCCTTGAATCCGGGTTGTTGGAAAACCCCTCTGCGCCTTTGGTATTGCGAATCAGGTTGGGATACAGCGCAAAAGATTCCTTACCGTTTTTTTCGTCGAACCGGATCTTGAAATAGGTGATATTACCCTTGCTGTTCAGGGAGTCGCTGACATAGGTGGCCGTATAACGCCCCATATCCGTAGGTACGGTTTTAATCAGCGTCAGGTTTTCCACCGGGTTCTCCTTGCTGTTCTCGCTGAACGGCAGATGAATCCCGGTCGTATTATGGGAAAGCACTTCTTTTTTGGAAGAGGAGATCAGAATACCCAGCAGCATCATTCCGAAACCGATATGCGCCACGGAACCACCGGCTGATTTAAGTTTTCCGTTAAGCCCTTTCCAGATATAGAAGATATTGCCGAAAACAGCATAGATACTTGCAAACACCGCTACGTAAATGGCCGCCAGGAATCCCGCACCGTATTTGTAATATTCGATCGGACCAAACACGGCAATGGCAATGGTGGCCAACAGCGCAACCGATCCGGGAATCAGCATGCGCATGCGCAGATTTTTGCGGTCGGGCGTTTCGCGGAAACGGAAGAACTGGGTAATGGCAGTCAGCACGCCGATAAGTATCGCAATCCAGATCTGAACGCGGTTATACGAGAATTCGACATCCTCACCCACGGCCAGATTGGTTTTAAACAGTTTGTTGATCACCGGCAGCGACGTGGATATGATCACATACATGGCCGACAGGAATAGTACCAGGGAGCCGATAAACATCCAGAACTCGCGCGAATAGGTACTTTCTTCCTTTACGATGGCAGGAATCTGCTTGTACCGGTTGATGAGCAGCCAGATGGCGGGAATGATAATAACGGCCATCCAGAGCACCATCTGCGCGTTCAGTCCGGCCGACACAAAGGCGTGCACGGAGGAATCACCGAGCACCCCGCTTTTGGTCAGGAAGGAGGAGTAAACAACAAAAATATAGGTAAGGATATAGAACAGCACGGTTGTGCGCTGCGAATATCCGGTACTGTTATAAATGAGGTTGGTATGCAAGCCGGCCACCAGAATCAGCCAGGGAACCAGAGACGCGTTTTCCACGGGGTCCCAGGCCCAGTAACCACCAAAGGTAAGGGATTCGTATGCCCAGGCGGCGCCCATCATAATACCGGTACCGAGAATTGCGGCTGAAAACAGCGCCCAGGGAAGCACAGGTTTGGTCCATTCGGTATAGCGACGTTGCCACAGTGCGGCCAGCGCATAACCAAAGGGTACAACGGTCGATGCGAAGCCCAGGAAAAGTACCGGAGGGTGAATAACCATCCAATAGTTCTGAAGGAGTTGGTTCAGCCCCTGTCCGTCCTGCATGGCAGGTGCACTCAGATAGTTCGGCGACCTGAACAACGGCGCTTCCTGGAACTGCTCACGTACAAGCAGGAAGGGATTCAATCCGATCTTTACTCCGAAAATGTATACCCCCAGCAGCATGGTTGCCAGGGTAAACTGGGCAAAACTGATTACGGTAAGCACCGGTGCTTCCCAGGTTTTCGCCGTGCGCATCAGAATCAGCCCCAGCAGCCCCTGCCAGAGGCTCCAAAGCAGAAATCCGCCCTCCTGCCCTTCCCAGATACAACTCAGAAGGTATTTGGGGTCCAGTGTTTTATTGGAGTGATTCCAGGCGTAAAAATATTCGAAATAGTGATTGCTGATGATGTAGAGCAGCAGCGCAAAAATGGCAACGAGAGAGGCAACATTTGCACCAAATGCAATACGGGCGATTTTTTTCCAGCTCTGCTGTTCATCAGGCAGAATGGCTTGCGCCGATTTGTAATAGGCGACCGTTGCAACGAGTGCGGCAACGAGCGAAAGTATCGTAAAAAAATGTCCAAACTGCCCTGGAAGCAGGTGTTCGCCAGGATATTGCATAATTCAAACAGGCATTAGAGGTTTGCGCTAAAACTTTTCGTATCGGTCCCTGCCTCGTCCTTGTATTTGGACGGACATTTCATCAAAATCTCCTTACATTCAAACATATCCCCGCGCATGGCCCCCTTCAGAACCAGCCGTTCGCTTTTTTCGATATCGGTGGGCTTGGTGTTAAGATAAACCACCTTTGTGGAATTTCCCAATGTATCGATGGCGGTAAAGGCGAAATAATTCGGATTTTTGACGGCATCGTATTCAATCGGGCTGTTCTTGTCGAGCTTCGCAATCAGATGCACAAACTTACCTTCCTTTGCTCTGGCGGAGGCTACAGTATCATAGGTAGTCAGGTCGCTCATAAACGACAGCAGAACTGCAATCCCGGCTGCGATAAAAAGGAGAATAACAATGTGTAATTTCTTCATAAATACATAAATTATTACCGTCACCGCAAAGGTAGTCTAAAAAAGGATGTTAATGGATCGTTAGGGAATCGATATTTTCAATCTTTATATAGTACAAATCAATGTATGCAGCCCCTCACAAACCCCGTTGAAAACCGCGCCGATACAAGCCCGATGCACATCACCGCCCTTCGGATTCTGGCCATCTGGCTGGCCCTGACGGGACTTTCCTGGTGGCATAATCAGGTGCTTTTTAACGATTTATTAGAGAATGTACGGCTTTCCTTCCTCCCGTCGACGAATCAGGGAGCGGTCATCGGCCCGATCCTTGATTCTCTCCTCCTGCTGGCCATAGCCGGACTGTTTTTCCGCAAAACACAGCGGTTTTCCGGAATTGTCCTTTTCCTGCTCCTGCTGGTGCTGTTTTTTCTGATGGCGGTTGCGGGGCGGGCCATTTATAACGCCCCGGTGGCCCTCCTGCTCATCCTGTTGTTTATTCCCCGCTCTGCTTCCGGATTCGTCCGCTCGCTTAAGATAGTACGCGTCGTCACCAGCAGTGCCCTGGTCATCTTCGCTGCCCTGCTGCTGCTGCAGAGGGATTTGATGGAGCTGGTTTACTTTGCCGGTTTTATCGCGCCGGGATGGATCTACCTGCTGTATGCCGCTACCACCGCCGTATTTTTTACCGAAAAATGGAATCCCGGCATCGTCGTCCTCCTGGCCTCTTTCGTTTTGGTTCACAGTCTGATATACAGACATCCATTTCTGCCGGGCACATTAATTTTTGCACCTTACCTAAACTGGACTAATTTGCACCGTTTCAGAGTAAGATCCGCGTTGAAATGACAGATTTATCCCAATTCGATCCCAACTCGGTGGGTAATCCGCAGATGAATATCTTCGGACTGCCTTTTCCGGAAGAAGATGCCCGCCTGGTGCTTCTTCCCGTTCCCTGGGAAGTTACCGTAAGTTACAGTGCCGGAACCGCCCGGGCCGCTGAACACATTTTCAAGTCCAGTAAACAGGTGGATATCTTCGATGCCAGCTACCGCGAAGCCTGGAAACAGGGCTTTTTCATGCGGGAACCCGACAAAAAAGTGTTGCTGAAAAGCGATTACCTGCGTAAGGAAGCAGAATTGTACATCGATTATATCTCCCAGGGAGAGGACGTTGGGAAAAACCGGTTCATGTGCAAATCCCTCCGGGATATCAACGATGGAAGCCAGTTCCTGAATGCCTGGGTGTATGAACAGACTTCCGCCCTGCTGAATCAAAACAAGCTGGTAGGCCTCGTTGGCGGCGATCACAGCACGCCGCTGGGATACATGAAGGCGCTCGCTGAAAAACACGGCAGCTACGGAATTATCCAGATTGATGCCCATGCCGACCTGCGCAGGGCGTACGAAGACTTCACCTATTCGCATGCCAGCATTATGTACAATGCACTGGAAGAGATTCCGGGCATCAGCAAACTGGTACAGGTGGGTATCCGCGATTACTGCGAGGAGGAATGGGACTATATCTGCAGAAGCAACTATCGGGTCGTTTCTTATCTCGATATGGATATCAAACGTCGGCAGTTCGAGGGTGAAACCTGGAAACAAATCACCGACGAAATCATCGGTCATCTTCCCGATAAGGTGTATATCAGTTTCGATATCGATGGACTGGATCCCAAACTCTGCCCAAATACCGGGACCCCGGTGCACGGTGGATTTGAGGCAGAACAGGTACTTTATATTTTCAGAAAGATAAAAGAGAGCGGCCGTCAGCTGATCGGATTCGATCTAAGTGAAGTAGGAGTCGGAGAAACCGACTGGGACGCCAATGTAGGCGCCCGTATTCTTTTCAGCATGTGCAGTTTGCTCGTGGCCGCCAATTCCTGAGATCCCGTATGGAAACATTCAGCTTTACATTAAAAAATAACCGTAACCGGAAATTCCTCCGCATCGGATGGGCCGTGTTCGTACTGAATATCGTGCTCTTCGGCTACTTTCATAAAGTGGATGCAGAACTCCGCCAATCCCTGTTCATCCCAATTCTCGGGCTGTTCTGGCTGGTGACGCTGATTCTTTTCTTCACCGTCGATGCTGTAAAAAAGCGGGAGGGGAAAGTGCTTTCGGTATTGTTGCTGACAGGTGCGATCGCCTGGATTGTGCTTGATCAGCTGTTTCCCGCCGGGCTCCAGCTGCTGATGACCTGGATGGGCTTCAAACTTCCCGAACAGGCTACGATCCGCTTCCACAACAAGGGAATAACCATTCCGGCACTTCCCTACAAAACCATTGAATGGTCGCAGGTTCAGCATGTGGTTTGGAAAGATGGTTTGCTGACCATCGATTTTTCCAACAATACGCTGATCCAGGAGGAAACCACCGACGAACCGGATCCGGCAGAACAGGAACGCTTCCGGCTATTCTGCGCCGAAGCCCTTTCACGCAGCCGGTAAGGCGGTATGCCCGGAATTTCCGACCTTTGTATTTTATCACCGAGTAAATCGACTATGGCCGAAATTAGACAATCGCCTTACCTACTTTATTCCGACGGAAACGGGAATATATTTGAAGATACCAGCCTTTATGCCGTAGGAAGAAGCGGGTGGGATGCCTATCCAGTTCCCGAAGAAAGCTGGATCGTTCTGCCCGACGGTGGAAATCTGTATGAACTGCCGGGCCGCAGAGGTATCGGCATCGACGTCAATACCGGTGAACTCCGCCTCTGCGAAAAGGGTTGGGCGGTAGCAGCCTTCGTTCCGCCCGCGCATACGGGTCTCTTTCTCGCTGCCTACGAAACCCTCCCCGACGCCCCCACACTGCCGCTGTTCTGCTATACCGCCGCAGGTTGGCTCGACGATAAATTCTATGTAACCGCCGTCCGGATCGAAAAAGACATTCGTCAGGAGTGTGCAGGCTACGACGATACCAAAATCGAGCAGGGGGCCGATGTACTGCTCTCGGCCTATCAGCATAACCGCCTGGTAAAACACCTGATGGAAAATTGCTGCATGACCTATAATTGCCCCGCGGCACGAAATTTTGCCATGGGACGCTGGGAATGTCCGGTTCCCGCTTCTCCGGCCTGTAACGCCAATTGCGTAGGCTGTGTATCCTTCCAACCGGAAGACGAGTCCATCGTCAGCCCGCAGGACAGGCTTACCTTCAAGCCCCGGGTCGAAGAAATTGTGGAGTTCACCGTTCCGCACCTGCAGACTGCCCCCTTCCCGATCATCAGTTTCGGACAGGGCTGCGAGGGCGAACCTCTGCTGATGTGGGAAACCATCCGCGATTCCATCATTGAAATCCGCAAACATACCGATCGCGGCAGCATCAACATCAATACCAACGGAAGCAAACCTGCCGCCGTGGAAGCACTTTGCCAGGCCGGACTCAACAGTATCCGCGTAAGCATGAACAGCGCCCGCGAAGAAATCTACACCCCCTACTATCGCCCCAACAACTATAGCTTCCAGGATATTGTCGAAAGTCTGAAAGTGGCGCGTAAATACGGGGCATGGACGAGCATCAACTATTTCGTCTTCCCGGGAATGACCGACAGCGAAGCGGAATACGAAGCCCTGCGCAAACTCATCCGCGAAACCGATCTCTGCATGATCCAGTGGAGAAACTTCAATATCGACCCCGACTGGTACCTCGGTAAGATCAATGTTCACGATTCCGGCGAATGCATGGGCATCCTCCAACTCATGGAGCTGATCCGTGAAGAGTTCCCCAACCTGAAATTTGGCTACTTCAATCCGCCCATGGAGCGTATGAAGGGAAATTACGAACTCGATTTTGCACACTAACCATATTGCACAAACGAAAAACGCCCCGGAATCCTGATCCGGGGCGTTTCTGTTACCACAATATCGTCTAACCGATAACCATATCGGGAATCACCTTATGGTTCTCGTAACGTACCGAACCGCGTCCCGGATCCTCCGCCAGCAGCAGGGGGCCATCTGCATCAATATAGTCCGCCTGCGGCGAAAGATGGGCAATGGCAGCCGTTCCGATGGACGACTCATTCATGCTTCCGATCATCACCTTCATACCCAGCGAACGGGCCTCCCGGATCATGCGGAGTGCAGGCGTGATACCGCTGCATTTGGTCAGCTTGATGTTGATTCCATCGAAATAGCCATGACAGCGGGCAACGTCCTGTTCAGCAACACAGCTTTCATCGGCAATCAGGGGGATGCTCGTCATCGATTTGAGCTCCCGCATGCCTTCCCAGTTACCCTTTGCCAGGGGCTCCTCGATCAACTCAACGTTCAATTGCTCCAGCACCGGAATAATTTTTTTCGCTTCCTCCAGCGTCCATCCGCCATTGGCATCCACCCGAAATACCGCGTCGGTCTCCCTGCGCAGGGCTTCCAAGATGGCGACATCTTCGGCAGTACCCAGTTTAATTTTGTAAATGGGCCAGGGATTGGCTTTCAGCTTTTCCACCATCCTGTCGACGGTGTCAATGCCGATGGTATAATCCGTGACCGGTGCAGTATCGAGTTCGGTCGACCACAGTTTATACAACGGCATTCGTTTCATCCTGCTGTAGATATCCCAGGCGGCCATATCCAGCGCACAAACCAGAAAAGGATCCTGCGGAAGCAGATGATGAAGATAGTGCCAGTAGCGCTCCGGTTCGGTAAACGCAAATTTTTCGATAAACATTTTCTTGCGTTCCAGCACGGTGAGCATTTTTTCGATACTCACATCATAATAGGAAATGGACGGTGCTTCTCCGTATCCGGTAAGTCCCAGCCAATGCAGGGTCACGATCAATGTAGGCTGATGCGTTTTGGTTCCCTTTGATATCGTAAAGGGATAGCGGAACGGAAGCTGATGGGTTTCGTATGTCAAACGGAATGGCATACCGCAATTTACAGCAATATCAGTACCGGCCGCTCTGTCGGATATAGGTATTTATTTCCGCCGTGAAGGTTTTTTCGTTGATCAAATCCTCCAGCGGGATGTGCATCCGGTAACGCCAGTAATGACGCGGGTTGGCTGGAACATTGATCCGGTCATCGTGCGGATTGCTGCTTCTCAGCCGTTCATCAATACCCAAAAGATCCTGTATCTGCAGTATGCACCACATGGCGGGAGAATACAAATGTTGAAGGATGATGGCTTTGTTGATCCAGGCTTCGCAGAACCAGGGAGCATCGCCCCATTGCCCGAGAATATTGTTGTAGAAGTCCTGGGTTACCGCCCGATCTTCCTCCCACCACCCACGTATGGTGCTCATATCGTGGGTTCCCGGTGTTACTACCGACAGGTAGGGCGCTTCTGCGGGATGGAAAAAATGCGCTCCGGCAGCCTTGGGCATGCGCTGGATTTCCAGACTCAATATGGCCAGTTCCTTCATTACACCCGGAACACAGGCGGGCACCAGCCCCAGATCCTCTCCACAAATCAGCATATTGGTGGTATCCTTAAGATCCGGTAGTTTGCGCATGGCTTCCTTCTTCCAGAAATTATCCTGCCGCCGGAAAAAATAATCTTCGTACAACCGGCTCAGAATCCCCTGTGTTTGAGGCTCCAGCTGACGGAAGGAAGCCGTATCGTACATCGCAAAACGGAAATGGAAGGTCTCACCGGGTTCCCGCTCATCGGGCAGCAGAATAATGTCGGCAATCAGATCATAAAGGCCCTGACGGAGTCTTCTGTTCTGCTCATTGTCTTCCCGATCGGCAAACCAGGCTTCCGCCAAACGTTGCGTGGCGAAGGCAGGCTTCAGTCTGTAAAGTCCTGCCCCGCTGTAATCCAGAAAGTTTTCCTTCACCACGTCACTGTCGGCACCAAAAATCTCCTGGATCGTCTGATCGTTGATATAGGGTTCGCAATAACGGGTATAGTCAAACGAAATTCCGGCATTTTCCAGCTCCGACTTCCGCAGTGGGAGGGCCGGCACAAAATGCCCAAGAATCCCTTCCACCGCATGCATGGGTATCGACCAGATGCGGAAAAAGCCAAGTATGTGATCGATGCGGAAGGCATCAAAATAATGACTCATCTGCTCAAAACGCCGGCGCCACCAGCCGTAGTTATCTTTCTGCATCACCGACCAGTTATAGGTGGGAAATCCCCAGTTCTGCCCCTTTACCGCAAAGCTGTCGGGCGGAGCGCCGGCCTGCATATCCATATTGTAGAGTGAAGGATTCACCCACGCATCGGCACTGTGGCGGTAAATCCCGATCGGAATATCGCCTTTAATCACAATGCCCAACTTATGGGCATGTTTTACCGCTTCTTCCAGCTGAAGATGAAGATGGTATTGAATGAAATAATGGAAAGAAATATCGGCAAAATGCTTTCCTTTCGGATGGGTCAATTTCCGGACGGAAGCTTCATTGTATTCGGAGCCGGTTTTCCATTTCGAATAATCTGCCGTCCGGTATTTGTCGCGGTAATAACAGAACACCGCATACGGCACCAGCCAATGGCTGTGCTGCTCAAAAAACTTCCTGAACCCCGGTGTTTCAAAAAGCGTGGCGCCATCGCGTTCAAACATTTCCCGCAGCGCCTTCCATTTGATCGCCATGACCTGTTCGTAGTCGACACTAGGCAGGTTGTTCAAATTTTGCTTCAGCAACTTCCAGCTTTTCTTCAGTGCCGCATGCCTCCTGCCCGCCACTTTTTCCAGATTGATATAGAGGGGATGCAGGGCAAAGGCAGAAATAGCGGCATAGGGATAAGAATCGGACCAGGTGTGGGTTGCCGTGGTGTCGTTAACCGGCAGTATCTGGATCATTTTCATTCCCGCTTCGGAAGCCCAGTTGGCCAGCGGAACCAGGTCGGCAAATTCGCCCACGCCCATCCCGTTCCGGGAGCGCAGGCCGAACACGGGTACCGACACACCGGTGCCACGCCATTTTTCATGGGGAAGCCAGGCATATCCGTCGTGGAAATAGTACAGTTTATGCGGAACCGGAGGTTCAAAAAGCACGCGGTTATTGCCTTCCTCATACCGCACAAAGGCCATGGTGCGGGCATTGTAAACGCCGTATTTATAGGCCACGGGGAATGCCGTTTCGCGCAGGTTAAAGGAAGCGGTCCACCAGTTGCCCTCCTTTTGCATCAGGCAGGGATTTCCGGTATTCCAATCGGAAAGTACGGAACAACTGCCGAGCATGCAGAGTATTTCGTCGGGCTTCAGCTGCGGGGCTTTCACGCGGAAAACATGCGTATCTTTTGCTGATGGGATTTTTTTTCGTTTGCCCACCGGGCCCGACGGGAGCAGCACTTCCTGAAAGGGGGCGGTATAGTAAACATTGCAGTATTCTCCACTGTAGTTCCAGGTGTCGGTAACATGCAGTTCTTTTACCGGAACGCGGCCGAATTCAATGATTCTCTCCTTCTCTCCATCCCGTACCAGGGTTCCGTCTTCCAGGGTCAAACGATATTTATAGTGCAGTTCCGGAGTTTCACGGGCATCGAGTTCCAGATCGGCCAGCCAGAATTCTTCGTTCAGATAAACCATCGGCACCAAAACTTCCGATACCCTGCCCTCCGCATCCCTATCGTTTCTGATCAGAGCGAGCGATTGTCCAAAATGCGTGTGATAACGCAGATAAAAGTAGATCTTCATTCAGCAGCGCTGTTTAACCCCGGCACGAACCGGCAATCCTCATAATGTGTACAATTTACACAATAAAATCAATATGCGTATATCATACACGATGAATTTAGCAATAACGCCTCACCCGGCCAAGTAATTTTCAGCCGGATATCATTCTTTTCGTTATGGCTCCCAGCACTTTAAGCTTATCCTCCAGCTCCGGTGTCCAGGTTTGCCCGAAGCTCAGCCGCATACAATTGGAGAACTTATCCTGAAGCGTAAACATCCTTCCCGGGGCAATGCTGATCTTCTGACGCATCGCCAGTTCGTACAGTTCAGCCGTATCGATCCGCCGGTCCAGCTCCAGCCAAAGCACAAATCCGCCTTCCGGACAACTCACTCTCGTGCCTTCAGGAAAATAATCGGCAATAGCCCTTGTGAACCGCAGGCTATTGGCATGAAGGGTACGCCGCAGGTTTCGGAGATGATTTTCGTACCGACCATTCTCCATGAAGTCGGCAATCACTTCCTGGGTGATGGTGGTGGAGGAAATGGCATGAAGCATTTTCATGCGCAGTATCTTTTCACGGTACTTCCCCGGCGCCACCCATCCTACCCGATAACCCGGTGCCAGCGTTTTCGACACCGAGCCGCACCACAGTACGTTCCCGGATTCATCAAAGGTTTTACAGCTCCGGGGTCGGCTTTTCCCAAAATAAACATCCCCATACAAATCGTCTTCAATCAGCGGTACGCCGTGCTTTTCCAGCAACGCCACCACCGCCTTCTTGTTTTCGTCGGGCATACAACTACCGATGGGATTGTTGAAGTTGGAGACGAGCAGACAAACGTCGATCTTATGAATAACCTTTTCCAGCGTATCCGGATACACACCGATAATCGGGCAGGTTGGCAACTCCAATACACGCAGCCCCAGACTTCTGGCCAGCTGCAGGATACCGAAATAAACCGGACTCTCCACCGCCAGGGTATCGCCGGGCTTGGTCAGCGCCATCAAACAAAAGGAAATCGCATTGATCGCGCCGGCTGTGGTAACAATATCTTCTTCGGTAAGATTACCTCCCCAGGTAAACGACCAGTGGGCTATATCCCGACGCAGCTTCCGGTTACCGGCCAGGTTTTCATAGCCCGTACCACTGCCGGGAAGCGAGCGCATGGCTTCCACCATCCCCTTATTCAATCGGGCTATTGGCAACAGACTGTTATCCGGAACGCCCAGCGAGAGCCTGGTTAAGCCCGTATCGCCCATAGTACCATAAACCCGGGTGATCAGATCCTCCGGCTCTTCTTCACCGATTCCGATTTTTCGGCTATCCCTAACCGGTACAGGCATGCGCCGCACAGGCATACGGCTGACATAAAAGCCGGACTGCGGACGCGACTCAATCAGCATCTTCTTTTCCAACTCATGATACACCTGCGTCGCTGTATTCATACTCACCCCATTCTCCTGACAGATGGTGCGGATCGAAGGCAACTTGTCGCCCACCTTCAATACCCCATCCAGGATCTGCCGCTCGATGGTTCGGGCAATACGGACATAGAGAAACTCTTTTTCCATAAACTAAACTGTACTCGTCAAAAGTAACAAAATTGTATCTGTATTGGTGGTATTATTTTTTTGACCTTCGCTTCATCATGGAACATAATCTCACGAAAGCGTATCTCGCACTGGCTGTAGTTTGCGTAGTCTGGGGAACGACCTATTTCGCCCTTCGGATCGGGGTGGAAACTTTTCCCCCGATGTTGTTTTCGTCGATCCGGCAGCTGACCGCTGGCCTGGCCATTTTCGGCATTCTCCGACTTGCCCGAAAACAGGCTTCCTTACCGGGAAAACAGGCCCTGGAGCAGATGTTTGCAGGCTTCCTCATGCTTTCCCTCGGAAACGGCGTGATCGGCTGGAGTGAGCGGTATATTCCCAGCGGATTGGCCGCCCTGATCACCTCCATCATGCCGGTGTATATCGTGGCCATAAACTATGTTTCCGGCGCTGACCGTCGGCCGCCGAACCGCTTCGTTTTGACCGGCCTCTTTCTCGGCTGTGTGGGCATCGCGCTCATGTTCCGGGATAATATCATGGACATCGCCCGTCCTGATTATCTCGCCGGTGTGATTGTCGCTTTTCTCGCAGCTCTGTCCTGGGCGGGCGGAAGCGTTTACATCAAACAACGCGCTTCCACCGCACCCGCTATGACCAATGCGGCGTACCAGCTCACAGGCGGCGGAATCGGTCTTGTGGCCATGAGCCTGATCTTCGACAATTACGGCGAACTGAAAGCCGTATCGGCTGAGAGCATTTATGCCCTCCTGTACCTGACGATCTTCGGTTCGTTGTTGTCCTACAGCTGCTTTTTGTATGCCCTGGAAAAACTTCCGGTAGGCCTGGCCTCCATCTACGCCTATATCAATCCCTTCATCGCCCTGCTGCTCGGATTTTTCCTGCTCAATGAAAAACTCACCTGGGTAACGGGGTTCGCACTCGGTGCAGCGCTTACAGGGGTTTACTTTGTCAACCGCGGATATAGAACTACAAAACAAACCGCATGAAAACAGAAACCGTGAAACTGAGCCTGAGAAACTATAGCCCGGAACTGGCGCCTTATTTCGAAAAACTGAACAAGGCCTGGATCGAAAAATATTTCACCGTTGAACCTCTCGACGAATATGTGCTCACCAATCCGGAAGAAGCGATCCTGAAAGGCGGTGGCAAGATCCTGTTTGCGGAATACGAAGGAAAGATCATCGGCACCGTTGCGCTGATCAAGGAAGAAGACGATGTGTATGAACTGGCCAAAATGGGAGTCGACGAAAACCATCAGGGACTGGGTGCCGGAAAATTCCTCTGTAAATCAGCCATCGAATTGGCACGTGATCTCGGTGCAAAAAAACTCATCCTCTATACACAAAGCTCCCTGCTTCCGGCAATATCCCTCTACCGCAAACTGGGCTTCCTGGAGGTGCCGCTGACAAAGGGATTGTACAAAAGAGCGGATCTAAAAATGGAGTTGGTGCTGTAAGGAAAAACTTGCAGGATTAAGAAATTTTTTGTAACTTAATAGATAGGAACATTCCTCAATCCTCCCAGTCCTGCTCCTCCACCGTTACCGCAATTTCATTTCGAGCCATCACACCCGCGTAACTTCGTCGGGTATGAAGCCGCAACGTAACGGTGTTCGGACGTTCAGAATCCGCCACATACAGACGGCGTAGTCGGTTCATATAAAATCGGATCAAATCCGCACAGCGTTCGTCAATTTTTCCGGCGATGGTAAGATGGGACACCCATCCTTCCGCAGAAACGGAAAACCGGATTTCCGCATCAATGCGCGGTATATCGTTCAGTTCGATCGGATAAGCCAGAATGGGAACATCCAAATAGTGATAGCCACGTAAACTGATCGCGTGCAGCGATTCCAGTTCCGGCTTTTTCAGAAGGGCTTCCCGTATGGCAATCACGTACAGGCCAAAATTTTCTTCCTGACTTCTGAGCTCCAACTCCACCACCGGGCGTTTCCTTTCTATCAGGTATTCGGCCAGCTGGTAGGGATTGTTCTTGTTCAGCGTAAATATCCAGTCGCGCTGCAACTGATCGACAACCATCAGCTTTTGCGGGTAAAGGGAGATCGCGGCAAAAGGTTTTTGAGCTATCTTTTTATCTTTGGTGCGTTCCCCGGGATTCAGGATCCCCCGAACAAAATTCCCGTTGACGTATTTTTCCGACCGCAAAACATTTCGAACCGTCGGAATCCTCCCGATGCCTGGAAAAACCCGGGTATAGGTCCAGTTCCCCTCTCGCCTTCCCTGGTATACTTCTCCGGAAATATCAAACATTTCCGAACGGATGATATCGGGATAATCGCTGGTACGGAGCGTGAATTTCCCCGTTCCTTTTTGCACCACTGCTTTTCCCCTGGCATTCCGAAGCTCCACCGGCGCAAAATCCCAGTGATCGTTGCAGTAAAAGGAAATCCGCAGTGTGCCATCGGGTTTGTAATACGACCAGATCCCCGTCATACGGCCATTGTCGAAATTCCCTTTGATGCGGACTGCACCATTCGGATAATAGAAAACGACAGCCCCGTGAAGACGACCGCTGTCATTATAGAAGCCCTTCATCTCCGGCCTTCCGTCCAAATAATAGTCCTGAACCAGTCCCACATAATACGCCCTGTTCTCAAACCGTAGTGTTCCAATCCGGTAATAGGCGGCGGGCTCCCGCTCACAAAGCCGCCAAGCCGCATCGTAAAACAGCGTATCGGTATAGTCCTGGGCCCTCAGATTAAACCCGGAGACAATGCCCATGAGCACTGCGGAAATGATTCGAAACCGTTGTACAAAAGGCATAGGCAGCAATAACTTGGGAACGGATGATTCCTAGAGGTTCCGGACATCATACACCCGAACTTTCTCCCAGAGATGACTGTAGTTTTTTACAAAGTCGACATGCACCGGATGGGTTTGATAGGCCGCCTGCCCTTCCAGATCCTTGAAAAAAATCAGCTCCGACACCGACCAACTCTGGTCCACCACCTCCCGCTTTTCCGTTTCGGCCACAATACCCACATGGAGCTTCTTGACAGACTCAATTTTTTTCAAGGTTTTTATCCCCTCGATAAGTTTATCGCGATCGGCTGTTGACTCCGGATTTTTCAACCAGAAGAAAACATGATGGACAATCGGATATTTTTCCGCCTCCGGCGAAAGCGGCGCACCATTGACGAGGGTTCCGGCGCAGAGTGCCACTGAGGTTCCGATAAATTTCCGGCGTGTCTTTTTCATATCTGTGTGTTGGGCTATTAAAATACTAAAAAAACACGAGTATAGGATTAAAGGATGGGCGGCAAAGATTTCGGGGCTTTAACGAATCAGCGCAGCGCCCTTTCCCGGCCGAATTTGTATTTTTGCAATCAGCCCCAGGCTGTACATGCGACCATGAACAAACTCTCCGATTTACTCGATGGATATTTGAACAGCAGCCTTAGCCCAGACGAAGAAAAGGAACTTTTCCGGCTGGCGCAGTCTGAGGAAAATCATTCAGCGTTAAAAGCAATGCTCGGCAAACGGATCAACGATCCTGAGACGGTTGACCGGTTGTTCCATTCCATAATTTCAGGCGATCATCCCAATTCCTTCGGCAGTACCGACAGTTCCATCACCCAGGGCATACAACGAAGGGTACTGCTGAAGTTATCCATCGCCGCCCTGATATTTTTGCTCGGTGCCATCGGCATCTGGCTTTTGTCACGAACAAAACCATGATGTGTGGGATAATGGGATGTTTTTCGTAGGATTACAGGCTGACCAGGGGGATTTGTACACCAGCTACACCCCAATCCTGATCATCCTGTCAACCCACCATCATGGTCAATTTTGCTTACTTTTATGAAAAACGTGTCCATTTGACTTCTCCCGAAAGCCATAACGAGAAAGAATTGCTGCACCGGATTGCCCAAGGGGATGAAGAGGCGTTTGGGCTTCTGTTCCATCAATACCACCATCAGCTTGGGCGGTTTATTTTCCGTGTAACCGAGAACCGCGAAATGGCAGAAGATATCACCCAGGAGGCTTTTACAAAAGTGTGGATTTTACGGGAAAGCCTCGGTGAGGTAACGCATTTCCGAAACTGGTTGTTTACCATTTCAAAAAATCAGGCATTGAATGCTCTAAGGCAGCAGGCCAAACGATTTGTGACCTTACAGCATCTGGAAGAAGAATTGGTCGAAACCGAAGACACAGCACTGTTTGATCCGGAGTTGATCGCCCTTGCCAATGAGGCAGTAGCAAACCTCCCGCCACAACAAAAGAAAGTATATCTCCTGAGTCGGCATGAAGGAATGACCTATGAACAAATTGCCCGCCGGATGAACCTCAGCCATGAAACGGTTAAATATTATATGAAACTAGCCCTGACGTCCATAGCCAAAACGATACGCCAAAAAGTGGGACTACCGGGGCTGGTGCTGCTGTTTTCCCGCTTTTTTTAAAATTTTTCGAAATCCATACCCCCGAAACCCTAACCCTCGTGTCTAAACCTTTAGTATGGCATCGATTTCTGAATTGTTTGAAAAATATTACGCCAAAACCGCTTCGCCGGAAGAGCGAAAAATGCTGCTGGAGCAACTGGCCCGGGACGAACACCCCGAAGAGCTCCTGACACTGCTTCAAGCCGCATGGGAGCGGGATGATGCGCAGGCCCCCTATTTTTCGGAGTCGGAATCCCGACGGATATTGAACCGTATCCTTCCCGGCAAAATCGTAGCTCTGGCCGATGATCAAAGAAAAAAACGACCCGCGGTCAACTCAACCTGGTTGCGATACGCAGCAGTGTTCATACTGGTAGCAGGAGCAGCCACTATATTCTACCTTATCAACCGACAAGAGGTTATCTCACCCAACCCCTCCTTCACGCAGGTATCCACGATCGGCCCCGGAACCAACCGGGCTATTCTAACCCTTGCGAATGGCGAAAAAATTGAATTGGATAGCGCTGGTAAGGGATTGATTGCACGGCAGCAGAACGCTCAGATTGTCAAACTTGCCGACGGTCAGATTGCCTACAATTACGATCCCAAAGCTGTTTTGAAGGGCGAGCTGATGAATACCATAACCACACCAAACGGCGGTCAATTTCAACTGATCCTTCCGGATGGCTCCCGTGCCTGGTTAAATGCAGCAAGTTCAATCACCTACCCTTCCGTATTCAACGGTAACCGCAGAAACATACAGGTTTCGGGCGAAGTTTATCTGGAAATCGCCGCAAACGAGCAACAACCGTTTACCGTGGCCGTAAATGGGGTCACAATCGATGTATTGGGTACCCGCTTCAATATCAACGCATACGACAATGAGGAAGCGGTTAAAACCACTTTGATCGATGGCGCAGTGCGTGTAAGTGCTCAGGCGAATCGTCAGATTCTTAAACCCGGACAACAGGCACAGTTGAGCAAAGGCGGTTTGATAACCATAACAGACGATATTGACCTAAAACAGGTGATGGCCTGGAAGAATGGCTATTTTGATTTTAAGAATGCCGATTTACCCAACGTAATGAGGCAAATTGAACGCTGGTACGATGTGAAAGTAACGTATAAAGGGAAAACCCCTCCCGTCGTCTTTAAAGGAAAAATGGACAGGAATGTGCAACTGTCTGATGTGATGTTGTTTTTGGCAAAATTCGGGATAAAAACCACACTGGAGGGCAGAAACCTCATTATTTCAGAAAACCAATAAAACAACCGGATAAATGTAAAGTCTGTCGTCTTCCCGAATAAAAAGCCGCCACGGATTAGGCCCCGCGACGGCAAACGGTTCGGATTGCAACAATGAGTCTTAATCTTCCATTTTCACAACCAAAACCAAGGCAATTTATGCAAAAAACTGCTAATGGCTACCGGTCTGTCTGCGAACGACGCCGAACCTACAGCCCAATTCTTTTAGTGATGAAACTGAACATTATTCTGCTAACTGCTTTCCTGTCCAATGCCGCCGCAAATGGGGTTGCCCAGAAAGTCAGTTTTTCGGGCAAGAATGTTTCGATGGAAACGGTTTTTAATGCGGTAGAGAGGCAAACCGGCTACTATTTCCTATACACTACCGAAACCCTGGAAAAATCCAAACCGGTTACGGTTACAGCTAAAAACCTGCCACTCATGGATTTCCTTTCTGCCATTTTCAGGAGTCAGCCGCTGGTGTACACGATAGCGAGCAAAACCATTACGGTTTCTGCATCAACTTCCCGACCTCCGGGGAAAGACTCCATACATCAGCTGTTCCCGGATTTGTTCGCCACGATACCCATCAAAATCGTAGACTCTTCCGGGAACCCACTGCCTGCCGCTTCGGTAATGATCAAGAATAAAAACTTTTCGGGGATAACGGATGGGTCGGGTATGATCACCCTCTCGGTAAACGAAGGTGATGTACTCCTGATCTCCTTTATGGGCTATAAAACAAAATCCGTAACGGTTACAGCTTCCATGATCGCATCCCCCGGCACCTATATCATCTCCCTGTCCAGAACCGTAACCAAGCTCGATGAAGTGGAAGTAACTTTTAACACAGGCTATCAGCAAATCAAACCGGAACACAGCACGGGCAGCATTTTTACGCTGCATAGAAAGGAATACGAAAGCCGGATCAACACCACGAATTTTCTCGATGGCCTTCAGAATAAGATTCCGGGACTCCTGATCAACAACGACATCAAGTTTGAAGAAAACAATCTTTTTCAGATCCGTGGAATTTCAACGATTGGTGGAAATAAAAATCCGATCATCATCGTTGATGGTTATCCCACCGATCTCACCCTTGAGATGATTGATCCGAACGAAATCGAGTCGGTTACGGTGCTCAAGGATGCCGCTGCGGCGAGTATTTACGGAGCCCGCTCATCCAATGGCGTAATTATTGTTGAACGCAAGAAAGCAAAAGCCGGTAGCGTACGGGTAAATTTCCGCAGCACCACGAGTTTAAGACCGAAGGAAGATTACGAACGTTATCGCTGGGCTGACAACGGTTCCGAAATTGTCACCGAGTTCGACAAGATCAAAAATATGAATGCCGCCGGAACACTCTGGGATCGGCAAAGAACCCCGCAGGGTGCCACCAACTACAGTCCGGTGGCCCTGATCATGAATCATTGGAGATCAAACACCAATCCCATCACAACGGAGGAGAGGGATCAACAATTGGCCGAACTGGCTTCCTACAACAATGCAAAGGATTACAGCCGTCTCTTTTTACGCACCGCGGTAATCCAAACCTATAATCTGGACATGTCGGGCGGTACAGACCGGGTGCTCTACTACCTCACGGCCAATTACACGGCCAATGCTTCCACCCAGATAAAAAACAACGACGATATATTCCGTTTATCCGGAAGAACCAACCTCAAATTATCAGACCAGCTTTCCCTTGAGCTGAATACAGATATTCAGGGTTCCAATAAAAGAAGTGCGTCTATACCCGACGTAAACGCCATAATGCCGTATGAGCGCTTCGAAGATGAAAACGGAAATCCGGCGGCGTTCTACTCCAAATCCAAAATTCCGCCGATCCATAATGAATACCTGATGGAACTGGGTTTGCTGGACAACATGTATTATCCGCTACAGGAGATGAATGAGGTTAGTGACAGAACAAAAATCAACAGCAATCGTATAACGGCCACCTTCCGCTATAAACTCGCAAACGGACTTAAGTTCAGTATCGGAGGTGTTCATGAAAGCGCCAATACCGATATGCGGCACCTGGCATCCGAAAACGCTGCCGAGACCCGCCAGATCATAAATTATTACACCAAACCGAATCCTTCCGGTGGTTTTATCTACAATGTTCCCAAAGGAGCCATCCTAAAACAAACCTCAGGAAGCACCAAAGGCTTTACCATCCGTGCCCAGGCCAATTACGACAAGATAATTGCAAACGACCATGCCCTAAACCTCATTGCAGGAGCAGAAGTTCGCAAAACCATCGTCCAGTCGAATCTGGCCACCTACTTCGGCTATAACGATCAGACGCTGATTAATCAGGCTGTGGACTACAGAAGCATCACCAACAGCTTTGCCCCTTCCTATGCGAACACCAATGGAGCGCTTTCCTACAACAGCCTTTTCAATCATCAGTATTCGGACGACCGATACATTTCGGGATACACCAATCTGGTTTATTCTTACCAGTCCAGGTACTCCGTTACGGGAAGTGTGCGTGTAGATCAGTCGAACTTATTCGGCTCCGATCCGAAATATAAATACAAACCCCTTTGGTCATTAGGGGCAGCCTGGAATATACATAATGAGGCTTTCATGGCCGATGTGTATTGGGTAAGGTCTCTGAAATTCAGAGCTGCACATGGCTTTAACGGTAATGTCGCCAAGTTTGCGCTTCCGCATGTGATCGCTTCGGATAATTTAAACACCCTAAATCCGCTGATGGCGATTCCCAACCTCAATCTATTATCGCATGCCAACAGCGGATTGCGCTGGGAGCAAACCCGGAATCTGAACCTGGGAATCGACTATGAAATCTTTAAAGGGATTTCCGGTAGTATCGACTATTATGTGAAGAAAAGCTCGGATATCCTTGCGGTCAACCAAATCGATGCATCCAAGGGTGGAGCATTTGCCAACGTTAATCAGGCGTCCATCCGTAACAGCGGGCTGGAGATAAATCTTCAGGCCGACTGGATCAGCAAAAAACAATTCAACTGGAATACGGGATTCGTGTTTGCCGCCAACACGAGCAAGGTGCTTGAAGTTTACAACACCAACATCAACGAAAAAAGTCATTCTTCGCAATACGTAGCCGGAAGCTATTCCAATTATCTGAAAGGGTTCGCCGTCGGCACACTGTTCTATTACCGCTATGCAGGCCTGGATGATGCCGGATTTCCCCTGATTTACGACAAGGATGGTAAAGCAAAACGCTACCACACCAATGATGAAGGGCTGGCAGAGCTGGAAAACGGCGGTAGCTCTATACCCGTTTTGAACTTCGGCCTAAGTAACCGGGTCGATATCGGTAATTTTTACGCCTACTGCATGATCAACTATTTCGGCAAATTCCGCGTGAGGGTCCCCGTTCCCAATGCCTCTTCTACCCGCCCGCTGGAAGGAGCCGACAAGTTCTGGAAGGAACCCGGCGATGAAAAAGATCCGGCCATGTTACCCAATGGAACGAACAGCACAGGCGTGCAGCATTACTTCTTCCTACAGTCTGTAGACAAATACACCGTCAACGGCACCTACTTTACACTGGGTGATCTGACAGCGGCATATAGTTTCCGCGGCAGCCGATTCGTGAGGAAACTGAAAATAACCAATCTGGAAGTTCGTGCGCAGGCATCCAATCTCTTTACGGTTGCCCTGAACGACTACAACTACAGTGTGGCAACCGGCTCATTTGCCAAGCCCTACATGACACCCGTTTATACCGCTGCACTTTCCGTTAACTTCTAACTCCAGCAAAATGAAAAAAACACTCAACATAGGGGCTTTAATACTACTGTGCACCACTTTACTGCTGAGCTCCTGCGACAAATATCTCGACGTACAGCCCAAAGGAAAACGATTGCTTAAGTCGGTTGGCGACTATGATCTATGGCTAAACAATACCACCGCACTGGCCTATTCCATTCCCAATGAGCTCAATCAACTCGCCGACCATCTGGATCTTCCCGGAATCAAAACGCCGCCGACCGGAACAAACGAGTGGATCTATATATGGCGCGATCAGTATGCCGACGAGCCGTACGTGACGCCGGTTCTGTGGAAGGATTTTTACGAAGCCATTTATTACTACAACACGGTTCTTGTGGGAATTGATGATGCCATCGGCGGAACTCCGGAACAGAAAAAAAGCATCAAAGCCGAAGCGCTACTGGGCCGAGCATATACCTATTTATATTTGGTAAACCTGTATGGGAAATCCTATGATCCCGCCACAGCAGCCACAGATCTTTCAGTACCTTTTGTGGTGTCCAATGACCTGAATACCCCCACTCCACGCCGTAGCTCCGTTAAAGAAGTGTACGATCACATCATAGCAGATCTGACCGAAGCCATTCCCAATCTTCCGAAAAACAACAGCAACAATCGCTTTCGCGGATCAGTAGCTGCAGGATACAGCGTTTTGGCACGAACTTATCTCTTTATGGGCGATTATGTGAATGCTGCCAAAAGCGCACAACTGGCATTGGACAACGGCGAGAGTACGGGATTGGACTATTCTACGCTACCGAGTGCAGCCGGAATCAGCCACCTTTATAATAGACCAGGAGCGATTTATGCGCGTTTGCATAAAACCACCTATACCACGTACACGCCGACACTGAGCTTTATGAAGTTATTCGATACCAAAGACCTTAGAATGGCGTATTATTACCTTTATACAAACGATTATAGCTTTACCAAAAGAGGCGAACCAATGCATTTCGCAATGGGCGTAGCCTACTCCAATGCCTTTCCCAACTGCGGTCCAACCGTAGAAGAAATGCGCCTGATCCTGGCAGAATGCGCTGCAAGAGAAAACGATCTGCCAAAAGCGATTGAGGAACTTCACCTCTTGCGCAAAACAAGATTTAAACCCGCCGATTACGTAAAATACGAATCATCCGATCAGGAGGAAGTATTAAATACGGTTCTAAAGGAGAGATCATTGGAACTTGCGTTTAATGGTTTACGTTGGTTTGATATGAGAAGGCTGGATGCGGAAGGACGAATGCCTACCGTAAACCGATACGATGGACAGGGAAATGTTATCGCTACACTGCCGCCACATAGCGTTAAATATACTTTGCAGATACCCCTACAGGTGATGTACTTTAATCCGGACTGGCCACAGAATCCCTGGGATTAGTATCCACCCTATTTTTTATTTATAACGAAACACATAATGTCATCATCAATTGTAAGAATAGACCGGCTCTCTCATAGGTATAGTGTACAGTGGGCAGTAAAAGATATTTCTTTAGAAATTAAAAATCCTGGTATTTATGGTTTGCTCGGCGCCAATGGCGCCGGCAAATCTACCACTATGAATATCATGTGCGGAGTACTTAGGCAAACCCACGGTGAAGTATATATCAAAGGAATCAATCTTCGCGAACATCCGGTAGAAGCAAAAAAGCATATCGGATTTTTGCCGCAGCACCCACCACTTACTACAGAATTAACCGTGGAGGAATTTCTTACCTATTGTGCTAACCTACGTTTGATGCCCGCTACTAAAATCAGCAAGGCTGTAAACGAGGTAATGAAAAAATGCCAGATCGCTCACTTCCGGAAGCGATTAATATCAAATCTTTCCGGCGGTTACCAACAAAGGGTTGGCATTGCACAGGCCATTATACACCGCCCCGATTTTGTGGTTCTGGATGAACCCACCAACGGGCTTGACCCCAACCAGATTTTGGAAGTACGGGGGTTGATCCGGGAAATCGCGGAAGAAAGAACGGTTGTACTCTCCACCCATATCCTGCAGGAAGTACAGGCCCTATGTGATACCATCTGGATGATCAATGAAGGAAAAATGGTTTTTTCAGGATCACTCCAAGAGTTCAACAGCTATATTCAACCCAATACTTTAACGGTTTCACTGAAAAACAGTCCGGGACGCGAAGGTTTATTATCTGTAGATGGAGTCGACAGCGTTGAAGAATTAGACGAAAAGAGGTATAGACTAAGTTATTCCAACGCCGATCAGGCGACAGAAAACCTGGTGGCGGCGAGCTATCACAACAACTGGGGCCTTCGCGAACTCAGCATCGACAAAAGCTCTCTCGACAGCATCTTTTCCGAATTAACCCGCAAAAAACAGGCCTAGTTGCATCATGAAACCGATTATTAAGATAGCAAAAACAGAACTGCAGAAATTATTTTATTCCCCCGTTGCGTGGATCATTCTGGTGATTTTTACATTTCAGGTCAGCGCCCTTTTTGTGGAGAACATAGGCCACTATTTACACTTCCAACATATGAGAGCAGGATTCACCTCATTAACCTGGAGAGTGTTTGCCAATGCCAACTTCCCTACCGGGATCTACCAAAGCCTCACCCAATATCTGTACCTATATATTCCATTACTGACCATGAATATCATGAGCCGTGAACTAAGTACAGGCTCCATAAAACTACTGTATTCGTCACCGGTTACGAGCAGGCAGATTATAATTGGTAAGTATCTGGCCCTGGTCATTTTTAGTCTTGTCTTATTGGCGATTGTAACGGCATTTTCTTTATACGCCCTGACATTTATCGACCAGGCAGACACCGCGTTTATTTGGTCCGGCTTGCTGGGTTTATTTTTGATGCTCTGCGCCTATTGTGCACTTGGATTATTTATGTCGTCCCTAACATCCTATGCAATCGTAGCCGCGATTGGAACATTGGGCGTGCTGGCTTTATTGGGATACATAAAATCAGTAGGACAGGATATTGCCTTCGTTCGCGATATCACGTATTGGCTTGCAATATCAGGAAGGGTTCAAACTTTTATTAACGGACTGCTTACCAGTGAGGATGTATTGTACTTCCTGATCGTAATATGCCTGTTTCTCAGTTTCACAATAGTCAGATTGCAATCGGGCAGGCAAAAATCATCCGCATGGATAACCTCTGCAAAATACGCGGGTGCCTTCATTCTCGCCATGTTGACCGGATATATAAGCACGATGCGGGGCATGAAAGGATACAAGGATCTTACCCGCACACAGGAGAACACGCTCACGAGAAGCAGTCAGGAAGTGGTAAAAAAACTTCCCCCTAACCTTACCATTACCACCTATTCCAATATGTTGGATAAGTTCAACACCCTTGCTATACCCGCTGCGTATAAAAGAGACGCTGGTCGTTTTGAGCAGTATCTCCGTTTCAAACCCGATATTGAACTGAAATACAAATATTATTGGCATCCAACCCCTAACCCCCAACTCGACAAACAGTTTCCCAACCTCAATGATCAACAACGCCTCGACACCCTTAAAATAGTCAACCAATGGGGCTTTGAAATTGAACCCTATCATAAGGATATTGCAGGTGGAGCTGATTTGTCGAGCGAAGGATTTCGATTTGTTCGGGTTCTGGAAACTTCTGAAGGCAAAAGAACCTTTCTTCGGGTATTCGACGATATAATGATATCGCCTTCCGAAGCAGAAATTACAGCTGCCATGAAAAGATTGGTAGAAGATCTTCCGGTAGTTGGATTTGTTACAGGGCATGGTGAGCGGGAAAGCAGCGGCGAGCACGACCGGGGGTATAAACGCTTTGCGCAGGAAAAAACCTTCCGGCATTCGCTGATCAACAATGGGTTCGATTTTAAAGATATTAGTCTCGATAGCCCCGTGACTCCCGACATCAACATACTGGTGATCGCGGAAATGAAACAGAAGTTAAATGAAACACAAAATCACAATTTGCAGGAGTATGTAAATCGAGGTGGAAATCTGCTTATTGCAGGAGAGCCCGGTCGGCAGGAATTTATGAATCCAATTACAGAGACCTTGGGAATTCGGTTTTTGCCGGGTCAACTGGCAAAAAACTCAGAAAAATATCAAAGTAATCTTGCCGTGTGTAGTCCGGCCGCTGAATCCATCGGGTTCTCATATCATTTTCAAAGCATGCAGCGAGAACAGATGGAACTTCCGCTTTTGTCTACTACTGGTCTTGAATTCACAGGGAAGGGTGAATTTGATATTATTGAGTTGTTTCGCTCAGACAGCACGGCATGGAACGAACTACAAACAACCGATTTTATAGACAGCAAGCCCTCTTTGGATCCACAAACAGAGACCCATAAAGCATATCCCGTGGTTGCGGCCCTTACCCGAAAGGTTCATGACCGGGAGCAACGGATTATGGTAACCGGAGATGCCGATTGGCTAAGCAACGGAGAACTCTCGATGAACAGAAAGGAGCTTCGCCCGGCAAACTTCAAACTCATCCAGGCCACCTTTTTCTGGCTTTCCGATGGAGAAGTACCAATCGACATGAGACGAGATCCTCCTATTGACAACACCCTGAATCTTTCTCAGGCACAATGGAACTTTTCTTCGCTGATGCTTAAGTGGGTATTCCCTGCTGTGCTTTTGGTGATTAGCCTTTTGATTTTGGTTCGGAGAAAAAGGAGGTGACAGAGGAGTATTGTCCTAAATTATCTTTCCCCCCTATAAAAAGGCCTCTAACTGTAGTTTTTCAGAGAGAGGCCTCTTTTATTGCGCGCCCTTTCTTCCCGACAATGCGAGCAGGTCCTCCCGTCATTGCGAGCCAAAGGCGAAGCAATCCAGAACCGAACGATATGAGTCTCCAGAAGTAAAGCCGCCGATGGAGACGATCTAGTGCTTGAATTTGATTCCGACCTCGACACAACTGGATTGCTTCGGGCTAAGCCCTCGCAATGACGTTTGGGGTAGTATCATCGCATACCCCTTCGACAGAATAAAAAATCACGCGACATAATAACGATCACTGTAGGTGCCTGTTTATACGATTTCGTGATAAAGATTTTCATTACTTTTTGTTGTCACCAAACCAATCGATCGTAAAGGTTTCAACATATCATCAACAATTAACCTCAACTACACTAATTCCGAGAACCTGTTTCGAGCTTTTTAATTTTTTCCTCCATCGCCGCATTCTTCTTCTCCAGTTGAATCATGTAAAGCGTAAGCTCTTCTATTTTTTGAAGCAGCACTTTATTCATTTCACCTACATCCTGACCATCTTTCTCCACTTCTTTAGCAGAAGGCACATCCGGAAGGTGACCGTTGGTTTTGATAAATGACTCCACCTCAGCAAGCGGACGTAATATGTACCCCGGATCAAAAACAAAATCAGCCCAGCCTGTCTGTGTTACTTTAACCTTTTTGGTGAGGATGGTTCCGTTAACAGAAAGTTTTTCCGAAGGAGAGCTGGTTCCAATGCCGACATTGCCGGATTCTGCGAGCACAAATGTTGCGTCGGGAGCGTCAAGATCAAAAACGACGGGAGAAGCTTCCAGACCGGTGCCGGATAAATTACCGGTAAGGGCATACCTACCGAAACGGACGGCATTGGTAATATCGCCATCAGAAGAATAATGCAGTCCGAATTTCTTGGTCACGTTGGACGACTGCATTACCAGACCAGATTTGGTACTGTTACTTTGCAGGTGGAGCAGATAGACTGCATCCTTATTGATGTGGAGAGGGTATTGAGGAGAAGTGGTTCCTATTCCGATTCTTGTTGACGGGTGTATCCGCATCACTTCCGTTTGTACTCCTTCATTGGTACTGAAGAAATTCATACCCCAGTTATTGTTATCCGTACGAGCAGCACCGATTGCCCAGTAAGTATTGGTTGTACCCTGGGTTTGTGTAAGTGCCCCTAAAAACAAACAGTTCTTAAATGTAGTTTTCTTTTTTAAAAGTTCGTTGTTTCCATTCTTCGGGTGTTAGATTTTGCAAAGACTCGTGGGGGCGTCTGAGATTATATTCCTCCAGCCATTCTGTAGTAAGTTCTCTTACCTGATCAAGTTCAAAGAAAAGATATGCGTCCAGTACTGCTTCACGATAAAGCCGATTGAAGCGTTCTATAAATCCATTTTGCATAGGTCTTCCAGGCTGGGTATAATTTATTTGAATTTGGTTTGCTTCACACCATGACATGAAGTGGCTAGACGTGAACTCGGGTCCGTTGTCTACTCGAATGGAAGCGGGTTTTCCTCGGTGCTGGATTATTCGATCCAGAACACGGACAATTCTTTGGGCAGACAAGGATGTGTCTATTTCAATCGCCAAGGCTTCACGAGAGCAATCATCCATTACGTTAAAGGTCCTGAACTTTCTACCTCCGGTCATAGAATCACTCATAAAATCCATACTCCAACTTTTGTTGATTTGGGTTTGGGGCTGCAGGGGCTGCTTCACTCTTGCAGGGAGTCTCCGCTTTCCTTTACGTCTTTTATTCAATTTTAGAAGAAGGTATACCCGCCTAACCTTTTTATGATTCCAGCTGTACCCAGCGCGACGGAGATATATGAACAGTTTTCTAAATCCGTAACTAGGAAATTTAAAAGCCAGATCCTGAATCGCAACAACTAATTCGCGATCATCTCTTTTTGAAGAGTAATAAAATTGGGAACGGGGGAAAGAGACTATTTTACAGGCCCTACTCACAGAGACACCTTGTTCACAAACCAACTCCTTCACTAACTGTCTTTTCGTGGCAGGGCCCACCCTTTTTTTGTGAAAAGGTCTTTTAAAATTTGATTGTCCATCGCCAAATCAGCATACATCTTCTTTAGGCGGGAATTTTCCTCCTCAAGGTCGCGTAAACGCTTCACATCTGAAGACTCCATGCCCCCATATTTGGACTTCCAATTGTAAAACGTTGCCTCGGAAATGCCATGCTGCCGACAGAGTTCCCTGGTCGGAATTCCGCCTTCCTGTTGTTTGAGGATTGACACAATCTGCGTCTCGGTAAATTTTGACTTTTTCATCAGTTTAAAATTAAGTGTTTTGTCTAATTTTAAACTGTCTGTATTTTAGGGACACTTACATTTGGAATCCGAATTTCTCCGTATGTCCTACCTTGAAACCACCCCAACCGTTAACCAAAGCACCGTGCGAACCCGAGAGGTAGAACTTTGAGTTGGCTGATGAATTTTCGAATCGCATTTCACTTCTGGTACCGGTATTCCCCCAATTGAAAATAATGTTTGCTGTGGCATCCAGGTTAAAGGAAGTACCATTCTGTTGAAAGGCCGACTTATTCGTCCCATCATCCAAATAAAGTAATGGCGAAGCCGATGAACCATGAACATGCAGGGGCGCCAGTGGGGTTAAAGTTCCGATTCCCACATTTCCGGTTGTGGGGAGGGTATTTGTTTGTGCGAAGGTGCAACTGATGATAAGAGTAGCGAGGGTTGTGAGGTTGAGATATTTCATTGGTTTAGTATTAAGGGTGGTAAGAGAATCATAAGCTGGAGTAAATTGGAGTGAACCAAATTTCCTTAAAATTGAATTTATTTGATGGCTTTAGGGATGAAGCGAAAATTTCATGGGGAAAGGAATTATTCATTAGTTACAATTATACAAAAAATGTTAAAATATATAAATAGACTAAAAAAATAAATTATAGTTGTGATGAAGCCCAACATTTATGTAACCTTCCGTGTTTTTACGCTCTCGATGCAATGATCAATAACGTTAAGCTTAAAGCTATTCAATAAAAAATCCCGGACGGGCCGGGGTTTTTTATTATTAAGATTATACCTCTGCTTTTGAGATAATGAAATTAGAAGTTCAAGTTTCGGATAAAAGGAGAACTACACTTATTTTTTGTTATAGTACAAAACGATACTATCCTGCAGCTCTTTAGTTCTCTTTGCGCAAACGTCTGCATATTTTACAGAAAAAGAGAGATTAATCTCTGGTTTTCCGTGAAAATTGATACCAAAAGCGCCAACCTTCATATTGGAAAAAGTAGTGTCATCATTTAGTCCCACTTTAAAGAACTGATCACCCATTGCATGAACTTTAATGGAGTCGTATTTTTTGTTAAGAGAAAAAAAATACAGTTTTATCAAAAGAGAATCTAAAGAGACCCTATCAGCAAGTTTGCGAACCAAAGGCTCTCCCTCCACTTTAATCAAAGTACCGGATGAATCATACTTCTCACTATAAATATAACTAGTCATATCTGTGAAAAAATTATACGATTCAATATTCCCGTTATCAAAAAAAGTATAATAACCCGCTTCAATACTGTCTATACCTTTATCTCGATACTCTGTTATTCTTCCATTAGCAGTGTTTGTACCAAAAACTTTAATAGAATCTTTTTGCCATAAATCTTCACTAGTGAATATACATAATTCACTATCTTTTTTATAGTTGCATCCAAACAAAAATAAAAAGACAAATATGTAATTTCTATTCATAAATTAGTGGCTTTTGATCTTAGGAAAAGTGTCAGTCGCTTTTTCATTTGAGATCTGCCCACCACCTAAAGTATCCGTAATCTTTGTTTTAAGTCCACTTTCTCTTCTATAGATAACATTACCCGTCTTTTTAAACATAGGATCGACAGCATTTGTATCTTCAGTTTTATTTAATCTATCAGCCGCATCTTCAGTTTTCTTTTTCATATCTCCAACTTGGGATATCTTCTGAATAAGCTTTATTACGGACTGATCTTTACTATAATCCTCTGCAACATCTGCAGCACCGGTTCCTGCTCTTAATCCATCAACAACCCCCAAAAAAGCATTCATATTCTCTAAATATTCACTTCCTGCTTTAGCTTTAGGAAGAGCTTGATTCCAATCCATTGATTTCCCATTCCCATAAAATACAAATCCAACCTTCTCACCACCTTCAGTTCCCGATTGGAACCAGGAACTAACTGCGTCCTTGGCTTTATCCCATAATGACTTACTTGGGGGAACATAAGCATAAATATTATTAACCCGCCGTACTGTTTCAACAGTAGAAGCATTTACTTGTTTTTGCCATCCAGATCTATTGAATTAATAGGCTTATTGCTTGCAAACTGATATGGCGTTAATTCAGGATAGGATTTCGTCAACGGATCCACACTTAAAAACCTTCCCAACCTCGGATCATAAATCCGCATCCCATAATCCTGCTGATTCCCACTCCCCTTCACCTCATTATCATTCTCCTTACCATTAAACCCATATCTGTATCAACCTCTCCTACTGTTGATAATAAAAACCGTCTCTAAAATCAAAATTCCCAAGTACGGTAGTGCTAAAATATAATTAAGACCAAGCAAAAATCTTGAAAATTCAAAAAAATCGGTTGCCTGTCTCCTCTTGTCGTTCCAAAAAAATAAATCTTCAATTTTAAAGACAAAAATACTCGAAATAAACACCAAGATTAAAAACGATGACAGGATAATATAAAAGAATCTAACCCTGGTTAATCTTTTCCAGAATTTTGCGACCAACACTATTAATGTTACCAGAACAATTATTGGTACAACATATTTTATAACCCGCAAATTATTAATTCCTATAATATTAAACTCGGCAATGCCGACATACAAAAATAGATAAATACTTAAAACTGCACCCATCAATTGAGCAATGCCTTTTGTCTTTACAAGCATTTACAAAAAGTTTTAGTTGTTTCCTGTAGGAGCCGTTGCCGGTAATTTTCTTTCTCCAATTTCTTTAGGATCCTTTACAGGTTCACCAATTTTAAATTGATTACTCTTAACAGGTTTGTAGTCCTTATTCAAAACTCCATTCTCATAAGTTTCGTAATACACTGATGATTCTAGTTTTTCTCCGCCAACCGCCCCCAAAATATTGCCCATCGTTTGACTCCAGTTGTCCATTTGTTGATTTCGAATATTCTCGGTCAATCCACTGATCATTTGTCCAACTGCAGGGTCAATTTGAGAGCTACTTTCGATCATAAAATGTAAGTAGGAATCTCCCGATTCACTTTTAATCATTTTTGCCGAGAATGAGATAGACCCCACTTCAGCATGTCCTTCCAATGTCCGAAATTGGTAATCGAACCCGGTTGTTTTTCCATTGCCATCCTTAGTTAAATTAGCAGAAACTACTTTTACAAATATGTCTGCAAGCCCAATTTGTGAAGGGTCAATTCTTATATAATCCCCAGTTGATATTGAATTGCGATTTGTTTGCTTCTCAAATTTAAATTTCCCATAATCGGTGTTGTAAATTGAACCGATGTCGGTAACTACTTTACTATATAATTCAGCAACATCTTTAGTTGGGTTCTTTACAACTAATCTGTACTGTTGAAATTGAACATCCACTACATCTTCGACATTGTTCATTTTTAGCACCTCTACACCATTTACAGCAGCTTTAATAGCGGCCCAGTAATTTGTTGCCTCTAATCCATCAAGATCAATATTAGCAATTGGACTATTGCTCGAAAATTGATAAGGAGTGAGCTGTGGATAAGACTTATATAATGGATCCGTCGACAAAAACCTTCCTATTCTTGGATTGTAAATCCTGAACCCGTAATCATATTGATTTCCGGCGCCGGAGACTTCATTATCCATCTCCTTCCCATTAAACCCATACCTATACCCGCCCAGCACTATCTGCCCATCTTCTTCAACATCTTCGCAAATCGTAGTTGTCCGGGTAGCAGAAACCTCCAGTTTCGAGATGCTGAAATTATCAATGGTATACGGCGTACCCACACCATCGTACGCATTGCTGCCGGCAGAACGGGCAAGACTTACCCTAACCGCATTTGCATCCGACGGTAGGAAGAAGTTCACCATCTGTACACCACTACCGGTAGTAAATAATCC
>Ga0207415_1000381_pt1 | contig 33548 bp, 27 predicted proteins | sample Passage237A_FD_187369 | JGI IMG/M metagenome (GOLD analysis project Ga0207415, IMG submission 187369) | Cellulose adapted compost microbial communities from Newby Island Compost Facility, Milpitas, CA, USA - Passage2 37A (SPAdes) (version 3) ... | reverse complement strand
AGATCGGCATCGTGGCGGCTCTCGAGAGCTTCCGTCGCGAGGACCCCAACTGCATTGATGCCAGCTTCGACACAATCTCGGGCGCCGGACCAAACGGCGCGATCGTCCACTACCGCGTCGACGAGAACACCAACCGCAAGCTGAACCCGGGCGAGCTGATGCTGGTGGATTCGGGCGCCCAGTATCTGATGGGCACCACCGATATCACCCGCACGCTGTTCACCGGCTCGGCCACAGCCGAGGAGCGCGACCGTTATACTCGCGTGCTCAAGGGCATGATCGCCATCTCAACCGTGCGCTTTCCGCGCGGCACCACCGGGGCGCAGATCGACGTGCTGGCGCGGCAGTTCCTCTGGGCCGATGGCGTCAGCTACAATCACGGCACCGGCCATGGCGTGGGCGCGTTCCTCTCTGTGCATGAGGGGCCGGTGGGCATCGCGCCGCGCTACACGGTGCCGTTCGAGCCGGGCATGATCATTTCCAACGAGCCCGGCTACTACAAGGCGGGCGGCTTCGGCATCCGCACCGAGAACCTGATCCATGTGATCGAGAGCCCGGTGGGCAACGGCTTTCTGGAGTTCGAAACGCTGACGCTGGCGCCCATCGAGACGCGGCTCATCGACCTCAAGCTACTCACCGACGCCGAGCGCGAGTGGCTCAACGGCTACCACGCCAGGGTGTGGCAGGAGATCGGGCCGTTGGTGGATGGCCGGGTAAAGGACTGGCTGCGACAGGCGACGGCGGCGATCTGAGGGGCTATCCGCGCGCTCCGTCAACGCGGGGGAGCCTGCAGGATATCGAGCAGGTCGTAGCTGTATTCCTCGCCGCCGTTCCACACATCGTCGATCTTCCAGCCTTCGGCTTCCTGCACCAGCAGCAGGCCGACCTCGTTGGGCATGCCCATATTCTCGAAGCTGACGCGCACGACGGCCCTGCCGCCCGCAAGATAGGGCTCGGCGATCTCCAGCGCGGTGACCTGGTAGTCCTGCCCGTTGATGGGGTCGAAATCGATGCGGCCGATCTCGCCGTCGGCTTCCCGGGCATCGGCCTCGAATAGGCCCTTGAGCCGCTCGGAAAAGAGCGGCGAGGGATCGGGCGGGAAGTCGTAGGCCGGGCCGTAGCCGGCATAGAGCGTTTCGACGACCGCTCGCGGGTTGGAGAAATCCTGCCCGAAGGCCGGGGCGGCGATGAGGGCGACGGCGAGGAAGGCGAAGCGGCGCATGGGGGGACCTCAGTTGAACCAGAAGGCGTAACCGAGCCAGTCGTCTCCGAACGCATCCGTCAGCGCCCGGAACGACTCGGCGCTGGCGATCGGGCCATCCCTGAGGAAGGGCAGCGCGTCGTAACCGGTGAGGATCATGACGAGATCGGTCCGCTGCGCCGTCTCGAAATAGGCCCTGAGGTCGAAGCCGCGCTGAAAGCGCCAGTGCGGCAGCAGCAGCCTGCCATCGAGAATCTGGTCAACGGTATCGAGCGAGGCGTGCCAGGCAACAACCTGTTCGTCGGTGACCCTGGCATCGGGGGCGAGGCCCGCTTGCCGGGGACTGGGGACCAGCTCGTGGTTGTCGTCGGTCTCGGCGAGGATGGCCTTCCAATTCTCGCGCGACAGCTCGGTGACGTGACGCAGGCGGGCCAGCACGCCCTTGAGGCGCTCGGGTTCGGTAACCGCCCAGCTCAGCCCGTGGATAATCGCCAGCGCGTCGGCAATCGCGGTATCGGACTGCGGATCGAGCATCAGCGAGCCTGTTGAGTTCATGAAATCCTGCATCGGCAGCCCGGCGCGCGGGAAGATGCGGTGGAAGCTCGAATCGACCATGGCGCGGAAATCGTGCGCGAGGAGGAAATCGGCTTGCGCCGCCAGTACCTGGGTGTAGCCGGCGAGCCAAATGGCGTCGGCGCGGTCGAAGCCGATGGTGACCTGCGGCGGCTCCGGTTCAGACGGAGAGCTGCCGAGTATGGTGCTGATGAGCGCGCCGATCGTCTCCTGCTCGCTCACCGTGCCGTCCCCGTCGATATCGACATGGAGCCTCAACGGCTCGATGGGCACGACATAGTCGCCCGAGGCACCCGCTTCGAGCAGCACCGTGCGGGCAGCATCGAGGTCATCCACGAGCCGCTGCAACATGGCGCGGAACTTGTCATAGGTCAGCGGCTCAGGGTCGGGGTTGGGCGGCACCGGCATAGCGAGCGGGCGCCCCATCATCGGGCCCCCATCTGGCGCGGCGAAGCCGTGGCGGTAGAGCCCCTGCGCAAAACCCTCAAGCACGGCGACGAAGCGGATGAGGCCTGCGCCGAACTTCGCCTCCTGGTCCGAGGCGGCGAAGGTCTCGAGGCGCGCGAGGCCGCCCTTGAGGTCGCCAGCATAAAGAGCGCCAGCGGTAATGTCGCCCGCCTCCCCGGCGCGGCCCGTGACCGTTGTGGCGAGCGCGAGGCAGACGATCAGGCATAGTAGCTTCAGCATCGTCCCCGCGCCTCCTCGCGCGCTATCTGGCGGCCATCTCCAACCACTCGTCTTCGCTGAGCACCCTGATGCCCAGTTCGGTGGCGGTCTTCAGCTTGGAGCCAGCACCGGGACCGGCCACGACGAGATCGGTATTCTTCGACACCGAACCCGCCACTTTGGCGCCCAAACGCTCGGCCATGGCCTTGGCTTCGCCGCGCGTGAGCTTTTCGAGGCTGCCGGTGAAGACGACCGTCTTGCCCGCGACCTCCGAACTGGCCGAGACGTTGAGGACGTAGGGCTTGGGCTTCACCTCGGCGAGCAGGCGATCGAGCACCTCGTCGTTCTGCGTGTTGCCGAAGAAATCGGTGAGCGCCTCGATGACCGTGCCGCCGATACCGTCGATGGACGGAAACACCGAGCCCGGGTCCTCGGGGTTGGCTGCGAGCGCCTTGCCGACCTCGATCAGCCGCTCGATGGTGGTGAAGTTCTTGGCCAGCACGGCAGCTGTCGTCTCGCCGATATGCGGGATACCGAGCGCGAAGATGAAACGGTCGAGTTCAGGCTCGCGCCGGGCGTCGATAGCATCGAAGAGCTTTTCCAGCCCCTCGTAGTTACGGCTCTCGACGCTGCGAACGTTTTTGCGCGTCTTTCCAGTGGCGAGCTCGCGCTGGCGCGCCTGCTCCTCGCGCCGCTCGGCCAAAACGCGCTGCACTTCAGGGCGGCGGTTGCGGAGCATGAAGATGTCGGGCGCCGTCTTGACGAGCCCGGAGTTGAAGAACAACTCGATGTTTTCGGCCCCCAGCCCCTCGATATCCATGGCGCCGCGCGACACGAAGTGGCGAAGGCGCTCGACCGCCTGGGCAGGGCAGATGAGCTCACCGGTGCAGCGGCGGCGCGAATCTTCCTTGCCGGTCTTTTCGTTCATCTCGCGCGTGGCGGGCGAGCCGCAGACCGGACAGGTATGCGGGAACTCGTAGGGCACTGCGTCGGCCGGGCGCTTCTCGAGCACGACGCGGACGATCTGCGGGATCACGTCACCGGCGCGCTGGATCACCACGGTGTCGCCAACGCGGATATCGATGGGCTCGTCGCCGCGGATGGGGGCGCCGGTACTGTCGATGCCCTTGATGTAGTCCTCGTTGTGGAGCGTGACGTTCTCCACCACCACGCCGCCGACGCTGACCGGGGCAAGGCGGGCGACCGGGGCGAGCGTGCCGGTGCGGCCGACCTGGATGTCGATGCGCTGCACCGTGGTCATGGCCTGCTCGGCCGGGAACTTGTGGGCGATGGCCCAGCGCGGTTCGCCCGACGAGAAGCCCCAGCGGCGTTGCAGGTCGAGCCGGTCGAGCTTGTAGACGACACCGTCGATGTCGTAGCCGAGCGAGGAGCGCTTCTCCTCGATGGCGTGGTAATGCGCGATCAGCTCCTCGACGGTGCGGGCGCGGACCATGAGCGGGCTGATCTGGAACCCCCACTCGCCGAACTTCTGCACCGCCTCGTACTGGGTCGGAGCCGGGTCCTCGCTGGCGGCGCCCCAAGCATAGGCGAAGAAGCGCAGGTTGCGGCTGGCGGTTACCGCCGGATCTTTCTGGCGCAGCGAGCCGGCCGCGGTGTTGCGCGGATTGACGTATTCCTGCCCGCCGGCCGCAGCGGAGCGCGCCTTCAGCGCCTCGAACTCGGCATAAGTCATGTAGACCTCGCCACGAATTTCGATGGTGCTGGGCCAGCCCGAACCCTTGAGCTTCTGCGGAATGTCCTTGATGGTGCGGAGGTTGGCGGTGATGTCCTCGCCCACCGCGCCATCGCCGCGCGTGGCGCCCTGGACGAACACGCCGTTCTCGTAGCGCAACGAGGCCGAGAGGCCATCGATCTTGGGCTCGGCGGTGAAGTAAACATCCCCCAGTTCCTTCAGCTTAGCGGTCAACCTTTCTTGGGTCCTGCCAAACTCAAACTGCTCTCGAACATCATCGTCGAATGGACCAGACGATGCCAACTCATAGGAGGCCAAGTCCGCTCCGAGAAAATACCTCCAGAATCTTTGATAGAATGCGACGACATCCTGGTCGGTATAGGCCTTTCCGAGGCTGAGCATGGGCACCGCATGGCGGACCTTGGCAAAGCCCTCGACCGGCGCGCCGGCGACCTTGTCGGAGAGGGAATCGTCGCGCTTCAGCTGCGGGAAGGCCGTCTCGATGGCCTGGTAGTCCCGCTTCATCGCATCGTATGCGGCGTCGGTGATCTCGGGCGCGTCGAGCTCGAAATAGGCCTTGTCGGCCGCGCTCAGGGCCTCGTGCAGGCGGTCGAGTTCGGCCTTGGCTTCGGCTTCGCTGAGGCTCTCGATCTCGCGTCCGTCGATGCTCACAATACCTCCGAAATCAGCCTGCCGGCGGCAGCGCGCGCCTCGTCGGTAACTTTAGCGCCCGACAGCATGCGGGCAACCTCTTCCTGCCGCGGCTTGCCTTCGAGGCGGCGGACATGGGTGCGCACGAAGGCCCCCTCCTCTATCGCCTGCTTCTCGATGAGCAGGTGGCTCTGCGCCCGCGCCGCGACCTGCGGGGCGTGGGTGACGGTGAGCACCTGCACCTTTTCGGCCAGACGCGCGAGGCGGCGGCCGATGGCGTCGGCCACGGCACCGCCGACGCCGGTGTCGATTTCGTCGAAGATCAGTACCGGGGCCGAGCCGCGGTCGGCCAGCACGACCTTGAGGGCGAGGAGGAAGCGGCTGAGTTCGCCGCCCGAAGCCACCTTGAGTAGCGGCCCCGGCATGGTGCCCGGATTGGTCTGCACGTGGAAGGCAACCTGGTCATAGCCCGAGGCGGCGACGCGTTTGCTGTCCACCTGGAGGTCGACGATAAAGCGGGCGGCGCCGAGCTTGAGGTCAGGCAGTTCCTTGCCTACCGCCTTGCTGAGCTGGGCGGCGGCCTTCTCGCGGGCTGCGCTGAGCTTTTCGGCGGCCTTAGTGTAGGTTTCGCGCGCGGCCGCGGCCTTGGCCTCGAGCTCCCTGAGCGTCTCCTCGCCGTTCGACAGGCGGTCGAGATCGGCCTGGTAGCGCATCTGCACTTCGATCAGCCCATCGACCGTGGTGTGATGCTTGCGGGCCATCGCGCGCAGGGCGAACAGCCTCTCTTCCACCCGTTCGAGATCGGCCGGATCGAACTGCATGTCGCGCTTCAACCCTTCGAGCGCGTCGGAGGTGGTGTCGAGCGAGATAAGCGTGGCGTCGAGCGCATCGACGAGCGGCTGGAAGATGGCGGCGCCCGACTCGGCTTTGCGCGACAGGCGGCGCATCAGGCTGGCGAGGACCGGCCCCGGCGCCATGGGGCCGTTGAGAATCTCGTCAGCGTCGCGGACTTCCTCGGCTGCCTTTTCCAGCGTCATCAGGCGCTGGCGCCGCTCAGCGAGAATGTCCTCTTCGCCCAGTTCCACCGCAAGCTCGGCGATCTCCTCGACCGTGTGGCGGGCATAATCCTCCTTGGCCGCCGCCTCGGAAATGAGGGCGCGCTGGCCCTCGACGGCCGCGTCGGCCTCGACGAGGCTCTGGTAGGCGGCGTAGACCGAGGCGACCATGGCGTCGTGGCCACCGAACGCGTCGAGCGCGGCGCGATGGGTGGCGACGTCGACGAGGGCGCGGTCGTCATGCTGGCCATGAATCTCGACCACCAGCTTGCCAATGGCCTGCAGCAGGCCGGCCGACACCGGCTGATCGTTGATAAAGGCGCGCGTGCGGCCATCGGGGAACTGCACGCGGCGCAGGATGATATCCTCGTCGTCGGCGATGGCGTTCTCGCGCAGCGCCTCGCGCGCCGGATGCTCGCGCGGAAGCTGCAGTACGGCCACCACCTGCCCCGACTCGGCCCCGGCCCTGACCAGCGAGGCATCGCCGCGACCGCCCAGCGCCAGGGTGAGCGCATCGAGCAGGATGGACTTGCCGGCCCCCGTTTCGCCTGTGAGCGCTGTAAGGCCGGAATCGAGGGCGAGATCGAGTTGATCGATCAGCACGATGTTGCGAACCGAAAGGGCGCTGAGCATCACCAGCCTCGAAACAGAACCGCCGCGACCCATACGGATCGCGGCGGCAAACTAACCCGGCAAGTGAGAACAAACAAGAAACAAATCCTGCTGCTCACACCTCCTCATGTGGCAGCGGACGATCAGCCCTGCTGCAGCTTGGCGAGGGACGAACCCTTGTTGACCTGCGGCTTCACGCCCTGCTTGGCGAGCAGGTCGTAGGCCTGCTTGTACCACTTCGAGTGCGGATAGTTGTGGCCGAGCACGGCAGCCGCCGTGGCCGCCTCGGAGGTGATGCCGAGTGCGAGATTGGCCTCGGTGAGGCGGTAGAGCGCCTCCTCAACGTGAGTCGAGGTTTCGTACTGCGTCGCCACGACCTTGAAGCGGTTGATGGCAGCTGCGTACTGGCCCTGGCCAAGATAGTAGCGGCCCACCGACATTTCCTTGCCCGCCATCTGGTCGACGCCGATGGTCATCTTGTCCTTGGCGTCCTTGGCGTAGTCGCTGTTGGGGTAGTTGGAGATCAGCAGCGCGTAAACTTCGTTGGCCTGCTGCGAGATCTTCTGGTCCCGGGTGATGTCCTTGATCTGGGCGAAGTAGGAATTGCCCTTGAGGTACAGAACGTAGGCCGTTTCTTTCGAGCCCGGGTAGAGAGCGAGGTAGCGGTCGGCGGCCATGATGGCCTCGTCGAAGCGACCGATTCGGTAGTTGCCGTAGACCTCCATCAGCTTCGCCTTCTCGTTGAACTCCGAGTAGGGATGCTGGCGCTCGAGCTTCTCGAGCGTACTGATGGCGGTGATGTAACGCTGCGCGTCCATCTCGCTGAGAGCCTGCTGATACAGGGTCTCGGGCGGGATGATCTCCTCTTCCTTGATCTTGGGCTGACCAAACAGGTTGCAGCCGGCTAGCAGCACCACCACGGCGCCGACCCCCGCGAAACGGATGATCCGACGCGAAATACCAAAGTGCTGAGTGATGGTCACAACCGGCCCCATTCCCTGAACGCAATGCCCTGATCTAGCAGGGCGAACTACTGGTAAATAGTTTCAAAACTGTGGCGGGAAGCCGGCTAGCCGACCGACCGCAGGTACGGCCGGACCTTGATGCCTTCCGGCAGGTCATCGAGCCCGTCGAACGCATAGGGCAGTTCGTCTGCAGTAACGATCTCGTAGTTGGCTTCGGAAGCGAAGAGGCCGTGGAGAACCAGCGCGTTGAGCGCATGCCCGCCCTTGTAGGAGCGGAAGCGGCCATAGATCGGCAGGCCGCACAGCGCGAGGTCACCAATGGCGTCGAGCAGCTTGTGGCGGACGAACTCGTCCTCGTAACGCAGGCCGTCCGGATTGAGGATGCGATCCTCGTGCACGGTGATGGAGTTCTCCATCGACGAGCCGAGCGCATAGCCGGCCTGCCGCAAAATCTTGGCATCCCGCACGAAACCGAAGGTACGGGCGCGCGCCACGTCGTCGAAATACCTGCGCGGCGTCCAGTCGAAGATCATTCGCTGGCGGCCGATTACGCTGCTGTCGAAATCGATCTCGAGGTCGAACATGCGCCCGTTATAGGGCTCGAGCGCGGCCGCGGCCTCATTGTTGCGGACCATCACCTGACGGGTGATCTTGATGTAGCGGCGGGCTGCCGGCTGGACATCGAGTCCCACCGACAGAATCGCCTCGACGAACGGCCAGGCACTGCCATCGAGGATGGGGCACTCGGGACCGTTGAGCACGATGTGGACGTTGTCGACGCCGAGACCGCTCAGCGCCGAAACGACATGCTCGACGGTGGCGACGGAAACCGAATCGCCCAAGTCGATCGTCGTGCACAGGGTCGTGCGGGTGACGCGCGAGAAATGCACCGGGACGGGGCCATGCTTGCGGCCATCATCAAGGACACGGGTGATGGTGTAACCGGAGTCAGGCGCCGCAGGTTCCAGAAGGAGGGTTACCGGAACCCCGGAGTGAACTCCGAACCCGCTGAATTCGAGGGCATCGGCCAAGGTCCGCTGCCGCGTCGAAAGTTTATTCATGCTCTAAGGACTCCAGCCGTGTCCACGACCCCAAGCAGTCATAGACAATAAAATCCCGGTGCGGAAGCCGCACCGGGACGCCTGCACAGGGACAATCCCCGCGTCTCTTACCCGTGTTTCCTGAGGAATGCGGGGATCTCGATATGCTCTTTCTGCTGCGCCTGCGGCTGAGCCCGGCCGTGCGGATCAAGGGAGCCACGTGCACCTTCTGGTGCACCGGAAACGCGCGGATTCCGGGAGGCTCCGGCCTCGATTGCGCTGCGGGCCGCCGCATCGTCGGCGACAGGCTCGGCGGACTGATGAGCGCGCGCCGACTCGCCGGACCGCAGGTTCAGGCCAACATTGGAAGCCAGCCGCTTGAACAGTGCGCGGGCATTGCGCGGCTCGTCGACCTGTTTTTCTTGCTCCTGGAGTGTCCGCCGCGCAACAGCGGGAAGCTCCTCGGTCCGCGGCATGCGGCGCTGAACGTCGGGCCGCTCGGCCGAAGACGGCACGTAGACACTGGGAATCGGCGCATCGATGAGTCGCGGCGTTTCCTCGAGCGGCTGCTGCGGCGTAGCGGCTGACGGGATGTAGGGCTCGACGACGATGCCGTCGTCTTCCTCCTGGTAGCCGTAGCTCGGCTCGTGGCTGATCGCTTCGGCAACGGCCGCCTGCACCTGGGTCTCGAGTTCAGGCTCGGGTTCCTGAACGGACTCGGGCACCGGCTGCTGCATCGTCGGCGCCGACTGGCGCTCGGCCGCAGCCTGGCGCAGTACGGCGGCCTGCAGCGGCACGCGATTGTGGTTGGCCTTCATCGGCTCAAGGGCCTGCACCATTGTGGCATCGGTACCGGTGGCGACAACCGAGACGCGGATGGTGCCGGTCATATCCGGATCGAAAGTGGCGCCGAGGATGATGTTGCAGTCCGGATCGACTTCCTCGCGGATGCGGCTCGCCGCCTCGTCCACCTCGTACAGGGTGAGGTCCGGCCCGCCGGTGATGGAAATGAGCAGGCCACGCGCGCCGTGCATCGACACGTCGTCGAGCAGCGGGTTGGCGATGGCGGCTTCTGCCGCGTGGCGGGCACGATCATCACCCGAGGCTTCGCCTGTACCCATCATCGCCTTGCCCATACCGCGCATCACGGCACGCACGTCGGCAAAGTCGAGGTTGATGAGCCCTTCCTTGACCATGAGGTCGGTAATGCACGCGACACCCGAATAAAGCACCTGGTCCGCCATCTTGAAGGCGTCCGCGAAGGTGGTCTTCTCGTTGGCGACACGGAAGAGATTCTGGTTCGGAATGACGATCAGCGTATCGACATGCCGATGCAACTCATCGATGCCATCCTCGGCGAGGCGGGCGCGACGGTTGCCTTCAAAGGTGAAGGGCTTGGTGACCACGCCGACCGTCAGAATGCCCTGCTCACGGGCCGCACGGGCAACCACGGGCGCCGCGCCGGTACCGGTGCCGCCGCCCATGCCGGCGGTGATGAACACCATGTGGGCGCCGCTCAGGTGGTCGTTGATCTCGTCGTAGCTCTCCTCGGCAGCAGCGCGACCGACTTCCGGATGCGACCCGGCGCCGAGACCCTCGGTCACCGAGACACCTAGCTGGATGATGCGCTGAGCGCTCGACAGAGCGAGGGCCTGGGCATCGGTATTGGCGCAGACGAAGTCCACTCCGCTGAGGCCCGACGCGATCATGTTGTTGACCGCGTTCCCCCCTGCGCCGCCCACACCGAACACGGTGATCCGCGGCTTCAGCTCTTGAATATCGGGGATGGTGAGGTTGATGGTCATCGAAGGCCCCATGGCGTGGCGTGTGGGGTAAAGTATTAGTCGCCAATTCGTTAATCAGACCCTAACAATGCGACGGAAGCGGTTAACGTGATCGCATTTTGCAAGCGTCGGCAGGGGGTTGGTTACCCCTCGTTAAGCATAAGGTAGAAGCTGAGGAGGCGCCGGCAGGGCCCGCGTCACGACTCGATCGGCGCCCGGAGACGGCGTAGGGCGAAGTCCCCGGTCAGGCCGGAGACCCTGCCCTGTGGCCTTGAGGCTGGATCAGCAGGGCAAAGCAAAGTGGGCCGCCCATCGGACGGCCCAGTTTGCTGGTGGCTAGAAACTCGAGCGCAGCCAGGTGCCGACGCGGGCGAGGTAGCCGTCTGTGCCGGTGAGCTTGGCCGTTCGGCGCGGCTCGGCATACTCCTGTCCGCAGACCTGCGGGTAGATCAGCATGCCGGCGACGGTGGCGAAGGCCGGGCCCTTGGCCATGTCGGGTAGGCCAGCGATGCCGAGCGGGCGGCCGTTGCGGACGTTGCGCGCAAGAATGCGGCGCGCCACTTCGGGCAGGCCGGTGAGATCGGAACCGCCGCCGGTGAGGACGAAGCGGCGACCGCAGATATCCATCATGCCCGTCGCCTGCATGCGATCCTTCACCGCCGTGAGCACCTCCTCGACGCGTGGGCGGATGATACGGGTGATGTGCGAGCGCGGAATTTGCCCCGGCGCTTCGTCGCGCGTGGCGCCGACCGGTGTGATGGGAATCATCTCGCGATCGTCCGTCTGCCCGGGCAGCACGGAGCCGTACATGGTCTTGAGCCGCTCGGCATCGGCGATACCTACCGAAAGCTGGCGGGCGATGTCGAGCGTCAGGTGGTGGCCGCCGATGGCGATGGCGTCGGCATAGACGAGATGGCCCTCGGCGAAGACGGAGACAGTGGTGGTCGCGCCGCCGAAGTCGATGCAGGCGACGCCGAGCGAGCTTTCGTCGTCGACGAGCGTCGAGAGGCCGGAGGCGTAAGGCGTGGCGGTGAGCGCCTCGATCTGCAGGTGGCAGCGGTGCAGCACCAGCTCGACATTTCGCATGGCGAGCGTTTCGGCCGAGACGCAGGCTACGTCCACCGACAGCCGTTCACCGACCATGCCGCGCGGGTCCTTGATGCCCTTCTGTCCGTCCAGCGCATAGCCGATGGGCAGGGCATGAATGATCGAGCGCTCGGGGCGTACAGAGCGTTCGTTGACGGCGCGCAGCACGCGCTGGACGTCGGCGCGCTCCACTTCCTGCCCGCCGAGGTTGACGGTGGCCGAGAAGGTCTCCGAGCCGAGTCGGCCGGCGGTGACGTTGACGATCACCGACTGCACGGTGAGTCCGGCCGCGCGCTCGGCCATTCCAACCACGGTGCGCACGGCCTGCTCGGCCTTGTCGAGATCGGTGATGACGCCCGACTTGACGCCCGCCGACGGTCCGTAGCCGAAGCCGATCACTTCGACATTGTGGGTCCGGCCGCGCAGCGTCTTGCCTTCGGGACGGGGCACAAGGCGCGCGATGATGCAGCAGATCTTGGTCGAGCCGATGTCGAGCACGCTCACCAGCGTGGTCTTGCCGGGCGACAGCGGCTTCAGCCGGGCGGTCATGGCGTCGGTTAGCATCATGTCAGTCGTTCCGTCAGGTCGTGAGGACCATCATTCGTATTCGGGGTTGCCCTTGGTCTTCTTCGGCTTGCCCGAGGTCTTGGCGATGTGCTCCTTGGCCAGTTCACCCGGCTTCAGCGTAACGAGGCCGGGGACGCGCAGGTCGATCTGCGTCACGTCGCGATCGAGGAGCTGATACTGGGCCTGATAGATGTTGAGCCGGTCGAGCGCTTGGGCGACGCCTGTCTCGGGGAGCTGCACACGCAGACCATTGCGATAGATCAGGTCCCAACGCCGGTCACCGATGCGGCTGAGCGCCGCCAGCCCGTCGCTGATCCTGTCGTAGCGGGCGAGCAGGCGCACCATCGGCACCGCGTCGTCGGCGGCGCCCTGCCCGATCACCAGCGGCAGGTCGGTGTAGGACGCGATGTCGGTGCCGATCTTGTCGCCGCGCTCGTCGATGAGCCATGTCGTGTTGCCGATGCGCCAGCGCAGGACCGGCGTCTTCTCGACGATCGAGACGACGATGCGGTTGGGATAAACCTTGCGCACCGTGGCGGATTTTACTGCGCGCAGCCATTCGAGGCGCGCCTGCGCCTTCTGCGCATCGAAGGTGAGCGTGGAATTGCCGGTGCCGACGGTCAGTAGCGTGATGATGTCGGCGTCCCTGGTCAGGACCTGGCCCGAAATCTCGATCGATTCGATGCCGAAGCCGACGGCGGCGAACTCGCCCTGTACGAACTTGAAGGCGGTGACGCTGCCCTGCCAGATCACGTCCCGGGCGGCGATGAGGCCACTGAAGACGAGCAGCGCGAGGATAGCGCCGAGCACCTGGACGATCCGCTGCTTGTGCAGCACCCAAATGTAGTTGGCGCGCACCAGCACGTTGCGCGCGGTGGGCGGGACGACTACGGGAAACTGGCGGGGATCGACCGGTCGGGCGTTGGCGAAACCTTTAGCCCCTACCTGTTGCAACTCGCATCCTCCACCAACCAGGACACCAGCTCCTCGAAACTGTGTCCCGCATGGCGGGCCTGCTCGGGGGCAAGTGACGTCTCGGTCATGCCCGGTTGGGTGTTGATCTCGAGACAGACGAGTTCCCCGTCGATCCCGGCCTGGTCGTTGAAGCGGAAGTCGCTCCGCGTCACGCCCCGGCACCCAAGCGCAGCATGCGCCTTGAGCGCCATCTTCTGCACTTTGTCGTAAATTTCCGGTTTAATTTGTGCCGGAATGATGTGGCGGGACCCGCCTTTGGCGTACTTGGCTTCGTAGTTGTAGAAGCTGAGGTCGGTGACGATCTCGGTGACTCCCAGCGCCACCTCACCCATCACCGCACAGGTGAGTTCCCGGCCGGGAATGTAGCGCTCGACCATCACCTCTTCGCCCGAGTTCCAGTCCTCGCGCAGCAGCTCCTGCGGCGGATGGGCCTGATCGGCCTTGACGATGAAGACGCCGAAACTCGAGCCGTCAGCGATGGGTTTGACCACATAGGGCGGCGCCATGACATGAGCGCGCGCCACCTCCGCCCGGCTGGCGACGATGTGATCGGTGACCGGAACGCCGGCGGCTTTCAGCACGATCTTGGCCTGATGTTTGTTCATGGCCAGCGCTGAGGCCAGCACGCCCGAATGGGTGTAGGGGATGCGCAGAAACTCGAGCACGCCCTGGATGGTGCCGTCCTCGCCGAACGGGCCATGCAGCGCATTGAAGGCCACATCGGGCTTCAGCTCGCGCAGGCGCTCGGCAATGTCGAAACCAACATCGACCTCGGTGACCGTGTAACCGGCACTGCGCAGCGCGGCGGCGCATTGCGCGCCCGACTTCAAGGACACCGGCCGTTCGTTGGCGACGCCGCCCATGAGGACGGCCACGTGCTTGGTCATCAGACGGCTCCCATGAACGGCATGCCATCCAGAAACTCGCGGACCTCGCGGCCGGGAAGGAAGTGACCCATGCGGCGGACCTCCCACCTGAGCTCGATGCCGTGCTTGTCGCGCACCATCTGGCGGATGGTTTCGCCCACCGTCTCGACCTCGTAGGCGTCGGCGTTGCCCATGTTGATGAGGAAGTTGGAGTGCAGCTCGCTCATCTGGGCCCGCCCGAAGGTAAAGCCACGGCCGCCGGCCTCGTCGATCAGCCTCCAGCTCGAATGGCCTTCGGGGTTCTTGAACGTGGAGCCCGCCGTGCGCGCCTTGGTCGGCTGCGTGCTCTCGCGCCGCTCGGTGACGGCACGCATCTCGGCGAGAATCTTTTCCGAGTCGCCCGGGAAACCCTGGTAGGTGCCCGAAACGAAGACGGCGCCGCGCGGGCCGTTCGACTTGCGGTAGAGGTAACCCATCTGCTGGTTGGTGAGCGTGACGATCTCGCCCTGACGGGTGACAGCGCGCAGCTCGACCATGCGCTGGCGCGTCTCTGTGCCGTAGCAGCCGGCATTCATGTAAAGCGCGCCCCCGATGCCGCCGGGAATGCCGCGATAGAACCACAGCCCGTCAATCCCGGCTTCGGCGGAGGCGGTCGCAACCTTCACGTCGGGAACCGCGGCCCCTGCCCTGACGCGATGACCGTCGAGAATCTCGATCTGGCCAAAACCCTTGGGTGGGAGCTTGATCACCACGCCGTCGAGCCCGCCATCACGGATGAGCAGATTCGAGCCAAGCCCAATGACGGTAACGCGGATATCCTCGGGCAGGTGCTTGAGGAAGAAGGCGAGGTCGTCCTCGTCCACCGGGCGGAAGAAGAGTTGCGCCGGACCGCCGACGCGCAGCGTCGTCATCTCGTCGAGCGGCTGGTTGGGAATGAGCTGCCCCCTCACGTCGGAAATCCACGGCTGGAGCGACGGAATCAGGTCAGGCCACTGGGCGACATGCATATTCATGGCAGCTCGGCCTCCTTGCCGATCAGCTTGCCGAGTTCGGCGGGGAGCGCAGCGGCCCACTGGGTGATGTTGCCGGCGCCGAGACAGACGACATAGTCGCCCTCCTGCGCCCGCGCGGCGAGAAGCGGCGCCAGCGCCTCGGGGCGGTCGATGACCTGCGCGTCGCGGTGGCCGCGGGCACGGATGCGGGCGACAAGTTCCTCGTGCGTCACCCCCTCGATGGGCGCTTCACCAGCGGCGTATATAGGGGCGACGATGACGGTGTCGGCGTCGTTGAAGGCGGTGGCGAACTCGTTGAAGAGGTCGTGGACGCGGCTGTAGCGGTGCGGCTGCACCACGGCGATGACATCGCGCCGAGTAGACTGGCGCGCGGCCTTCAGCACGGCAGCGATCTCGACCGGATGGTGACCATAGTCGTCGATGACGGTAATGCCGCCGACCGTACCGGTGCGGGTGAAGCGGCGCTTCACGCCCGAGAAGGATTTTAGGCCCTTGCGGATGGCCTCGGCAGGCACCTTGAGCTGGTCGGCGACGGCGATGGCGGCGGTGGCGTTGAGGGCGTTGTGTTCGCCCGGCATGGGCAACTCGAGGCCATCGATCCTGAGATGCGTCATGCGGATGCGGTCGCGGATTTCGACGGAGAAATGCTGCACCCCGTCGCGATTCTCGAGATCAACGAGGCGCACGTCGGCCTGCGGGTTGCGGCCGTAGGTGATGACGCGGCGGTCGCGAATCTGGCCGACGAGCGCCTGCACCTCGGGATGGTCGAGGCACATCACCGCGAAGCCGTAGAACGGCACGTTTTCGACAAAGTTGATGAAGGCCTGCTTCACCTTCTCGAAGTCGCCGTAATAGTCGAGGTGCTCCGGATCGACATTGGTGACGACAGCGACATCAGCCGGGAGCTTGACGAAGGTGCCATCCGACTCGTCGGCTTCCACCACCATCCACTCCCCGTCGCCGAGGCGTGCATTGGTGCCATAGGCGTTGATAATGCCGCCATTGATGACGGTGGGGTCCATGTTGCCCGCATCGAGCAGCGTGGCGACCAGCGTGGTGGTCGTCGTCTTGCCGTGCGTGCCGCCGATGGCGATGGCGTTCTTGAAGCGCATGATCTCGGCCAGCATTTCGGCGCGGCGCACCACCGGCAGACCGCGTGCGCGGGCCGCATCGAGCTCGGGATTGCCCTTCTTGATGGCGGAGGAAATGACGACGACGGCGGCGTCCCTGAGATTCTCGGCGGCCTGGCCGATGGCGACCTCGATGCCCATGGCCCGCAGGCGCTGCACATTGGGGTTCTCGGCACTGTCGGAGCCGCGCACCTTGTAACCCTGGTCGTGCAGAATCTCCGCAATGCCGCTCATGCCGATGCCACCGATGCCGACAAAGTGCACCGGCCCAATGTTGCGCGGCATCTTCATGAGGTCGTTCCCTTCTGGGCGAGACGTTCGACAACGTCCGCGAGTTTGACGACAGCGTCCGGCTGTCCGAGTGACTTGGCGGCCTCTGCCGCGTTGGGCAGCGCCGCCAAATCACTCAAAAGTGAGGTCAGACGGGTGCCAAGCGATTGGGGCGTAAGCGTGGCCTGCTCCATGATCCAGCCGGCCCCTGCCCGCTCCATGATGAGCGCGTTGTTCTTCTGGTCGGCATCGAGCGCGCCGGGCAGCGGCACGAGGATGGCAGGACGGCCGAGCACGGTGAGTTCCGCGATGGTCGAGGCACCCGAGCGGGCGATGACGAGGTGCGAACTGGCCATGCGTTCCGGCAGGTCGGTGAAGAAGGCCTGGAGCTCGACATTCACCTTGGCGGCCCGGTAGGCCTCCGCCACGCGGTCGAGGTCCTCGGGACGGCATTGCTGGGCGAGGCGCAGGCGTTGGCGGATCGACTCGGGCAGTGCTGCGATGGCGGCCGGCATCACGTCGGAGAAGACGCGAGCGCCCTGGCTGCCGCCAGTCACGGTTATGCGGATGGGGCCATCGGCGGTGAGTGGCGGATATGGCGTGCCGGACGCGGCAATCGCGCGATCGCGAAGCGGGTTGCCAGTGAGGACGGACTTGTCCGCGAAAGCTTGGACCCTTTGCGTGTTGGGGAAGCTGAGCGCGATGCGGTTGGCGAAGCGGGCGAGTGCCCGGTTGGCGCGGCCCATCACGGCATTCTGCTCGTGCAGCATGCCGGGAATGCCCAGCAGCCGCGCGGCGAGAAAGGGCGGAAATACCGGATAGCCGCCGAAGCCGACGACGGCGGCGGGGCGAATCTTGCCGAGCTTGCCCAGCGCAATGCCGGTACCCCAGAGGATCTTGAAGCCGGCGAGGACGAACTTGACCGGATTTCGCACCGAGGGTGTCGCCGAGGGAACGATATGGGTCTGGCTGGCCGGGAACTTGTCGCCATAGGCGGCGACGCGATGGTCGGTCATCAGCTGGATGTCGTGGCCGCGCCGGCGCAACTCCTGCGCCAGCGCCATGGCCGGGAAGAGATGACCTCCCGTGCCGCCTGCCATTAGGACGAATGTGCTCATTCCGCCGGGCTTAGCACCGTGGGACGGTAGGCGGGAAGCCCGGTGACGAGGCGCTCCTCCGGCCGTTTGCGGGTGAAGGCGAGCATCAGCCCCATGCCAAAGGCGATGGCGAGCATCGAGGTGCCGCCGTAGGAGACGAAGGGCAGCGTCATGCCCTTGGGTGGGATGAGGTTGAGGTTCACCGCGAGGTTGATGCCGCACTGCAGGCCGAACTGGATGGCGAGCGTCGAGGCCGCGAGGCGGGCGAACAGGCTCGACTGCTGCTGCGCATTGACCAGCGCCTTGACGACGATGAAGGCGATGAGCGCCACCAGGCACATGCAGAAGACCACACCGAACTCGCCGGCCGCGGCCGAGAAGACATAGTCGGCATGGGCGTCCGGAATCGCCTTGTTGGCGATCGATTCGCCCGGGCCACGGCCGAACCAGCCACCCTCGCGCAGCGAAGCCAGCGCCTTCTCCATCTGGTAGCTGCCGTGCTGGCTGTCCTCGGGGCTGAGGAAGCTGTCGATGCGCTTCGCGAAGTGCGGAAAGATCGTGTAGGCGGCGAACAGCAGGCAGATGGCGCCAACGCCCAACCCGATGATGATGAGCCACGAAATGCCCGAAAGGAAGAGCAGCGCCCCCCAGGTGGCGAGCACCAGCGCGGTCTGCCCGATATCGGGCTGCAGCAGCAGGCCGGCGGCGATGATTCCCATCAGACCAGTGGCCATGGCGCGGGCCGGCACGCCCTTGTGCTTCATGCTCTCGGCGAAAAGCCACGCGCCGATGACGGCGTAAGCAGGCTTCACGAACTCCGAGGGCTGGATGGTGTTGCCGGCAATCGAAATCCAGCGCTTGGCCCCCTTTACCTCGACGCCGAAGCGCAGGGTGAGCCACAGCAGCGCCACGGACACGACGAGCACCCCGAGCGCCACCCAGCGAGCGGCGCGGTGCGGCAGCATGGAGGCGCCCAGCATCACAGGCACGGCGAGGGCGGCGAACATCGCCTGGCGGATGATGAAGTACCACGGGCTCAGCCCGATACGCTCCGCCACCGGCGGGCTCGCCGCGAAGCTGAGCATCACCCCGGCCATCAGAAGTAGAATGAGGGCGGCGAGAAGGCCCTTGTCGATCGTCCACCACCACTCGGCGATGGGCGTCTTGCGCTCGCGTGCAAACATCAATCCGTGACGCCGCCCTGCCCGGCGGCGCTCCCCGTACGCAACTACGGGAGTAACTCTAAGCCGCGGATGGTTACGAAGTTCGGAACGAGAATCGCGTTTTGCGAATCCGGGATCAGAGGTTTGGCCGTCGCTATGATGGCTGTGGGCGCCGAGGCGTGTCCACTCACCGCCGTGTCATCCTGGACTTGATCCGGGACCGAACTGGAAATCAGCGCAAAGGGTGAGGTGGATCCCGGATCACGCCCGGGATGACACGTCGGGTATGTTGCAGAAGAAGTGGTTCGAACTAGCGCAGCTTGAGCGAGCTAAGGCCGATGAGGGCGAGGACGAAGCTGATGATCCAGAAGCGGATCACAACCTGGCTTTCGGTCCAACCCATCATTTCGAAATGGTGATGGATCGGCGCCATCTTGAACACGCGCTTGCCGGTGAGCTTGAAGCTCGCGACCTGGACGATCACCGAGACCGCTTCGAGCACGAACAGGCCGCCGATGATGGCGAGGACGATCTCGTGCTTGGTGGCAACCGCGATGGTGCCGAGCGCGCCGCCGAGCGCCAGCGAACCGGTATCGCCCATGAATATCTGCGCCGGCGGGGCGTTGAACCACAGGAAGCCGAGCCCTGCGCCGATCAGCGCGCCGCAGACCACCGACAACTCGGCCGTGCCCGGCACGCTGTTGAGCAGCAGGTAATCGGCATAGTTCACGGAGCCGACAAGATAGGCGATGAGCCCGAAGCAGGCCGCCGCCACCATCACCGGCACGATGGCGAGGCCGTCGAGCCCATCGGTAAGGTTCACCGAGTTGCCCGCAGCAACGATGACGAAGGCGGCAAAGATGTAGAAGGCATAACTCAGCGGCAGCCCGGCTCCCTTGAGGAACGGGAACATCACCGAGTTGGAAATTTCGGCCGGCATCAGCAAAGCCAGCACATAGCCCGCGATGAGGGCGACAACCGCCTCGATGGCGAGGCGCTGCTTGCCGGAGAAGCCGGCATGCGACATGCGCTTGACCTTGAGGTAGTCGTCGTAAAAGCCGATGGCACCGAAGGAAACGGTGACGAACAGCACCACCCAGACGAAGCCGTTCGAGAGGTTGGACCACAGCAGAATCGAGGTCACCGAGCCGGCAAGGATCATCAGGCCGCCCATGGTGGGCGTGCCCTTCTTGGTCAGCAGGTGGCCCTGCGGCCCGTCCTCGCGGATGGGCTGGCCCTTGCCCTGCCGCAGGCGCAGCGCCGAGATCATGTTCGGGCCGAACAGGAAGACGAAGAACAGCGCCGTAACGACCGCACCCGCGGTGCGGAAGGTGATGTAACGGAACACATTGAAGGCGGCGAGGCTGTCGCCCAACTGCCCGAGGAAATACAGCATCCTGTGAGTGTCCCGCTGAGATTCAGGCCTTCTCGAAGCGATCGCGGATGGCCTTCACCAGCGAAGCGAGCCGCACGCCTTTCGACCCTTTGACCATAACTGCGTCACCGTAGGCAAGGGCGGCGAAGAACGGTTCACCGATCTCCTCGACGGTTTGCACATGGGTTACACCGGGCAAATCGCGGTCGCGCGCCGCCCGTTGCGCCAGTTCATCGGCAAGCGCCCCCATGACTGGCCCGACGAGGTAGACATGGCTGACGCCGGAGCGGACCACCGCGTCGGCGAGCCCGGCGTGTAGTTGCGGCCCCTGGGGCCCCATTTCCAGCATGTCCCCCAGAACCACGACCTTTCTGCCACTCGGCGCCCTGGCCTCGCGGAAAAGGTCGAGCGCGGCATTCATCGAGGCGACGTTGGCGTTGTAGCTCTCGTCGACGAGGAGGAGCGGATTCTTCTTGGGGCCGAGCCTGAGGGTGAGCCCCCTGCCCTCCGGCGCACCAAACTCGGCTAGCGCTTCGAGCGCCACCCTCGTGCCCTCGCCTGCCAGCTGCGACACGGCGAGCGCGGCCACGGCATTCGCCACCATGTGCCGGCCGGGAACGTTGAGGCGCAGGTGATGGGACTGGCCATCGTGCCGGACATCGGCCGCCATGCGGTTGTCGAGCTGCGTAACTCCGGCGATCCACCAGTCCGAGTCCTCCTCGAAGCCGTAGGTGACGATGCGCGAGACGCCCGCTTCGCGGGCCTGCCCGAAGAGGATGTGCAGATACTCGTGGTCAGCGTTGAGCAGCGCCGTGCCCCCCGGCTCCAGGCCGTTGAAGATTTCGGCCTTGGCTAGCGCGATATCGGCCACCGAGTTGAAGAACTGCAGGTGCGCTGCCGCCACCGTGGTGATGACCGCCACATGCGGGCGGACCAGCTTCACCAACGGCGTGATCTCGCCCGGATGGTTCATGCCTATCTCGAATACGCCGAACTGCGCTTCGCGCGGCAGGCCGGCGAGCATCAGGGGCACGCCCCAGTGGTTGTTGTAGCTCCTGATCGACCAGTGTGTCTGCCCCGCCGCCGAAAGCACGGTGCGGATCGCTTCCTTGGTGGTGGTCTTGCCGGCGCTGCCGGTGACCGCGACGATCATGGCCCGGCTGCGGGCTCGGGCGGCAACGGCCAGTTCCTCAAGTGCCTTCAACGGGTCGGGGACGACAATGAGCTTCTGTCCGCCATTCGCCGCGAACCACGCTTCGGAGACGAGCGCCGCGGAAGCTCCGGCTTCGAACGCCTTGGCGACGAAATCGTGCCCGTCATGAGTGTCGCCCTTGATTGCGACGAACAGCGACTCATCGGGTACTTCGCGCGAGTCGATGGTGATGGCGGAGATCGGTCCATCTGAAATGGCCTCGGGCCGGCCGCCGGTTGCCTTGACGATCTCGGCGACGGTCCACAGTGCGGCCATGACGGTTCAGTTCCTCTTCAGCGTCTCCAGCACCACTTCGTGGTCGGAGAAATGGTGCTTGGTCGTGCCGATGATCTGATAGTCCTCGTGGCCCTTGCCCGCAATCAGCAGCACGTCGCCCGGCTCAAGCCCCGCAATGGCAGTTTCGATGGCGAGACGGCGGTCGCCGATCTCGGTGGCGTGGTCGGTGGCGAGCAGGATCTGCTTGCGGATGACCGCCGGATCTTCGGTGCGGGGGTTGTCGTCGGTGACGATGAGGTCGTCGGCCAGCCGGTTGGCGGCTTCGCCCATGATTGGCCGCTTGCCCTGATCGCGGTCGCCGCCGGCGCCGAACACGACTTTCAGGCGGTGGCTGGCATAGGGGCGAAGCGCCTCAAGCGCCGTCTCGAGCGCCACGGGCTTGTGGGCATAGTCGACGAAGATGGCCGCGCCGTTATGTTCGGCGACGAGCTCCAGTCGGCCCTTGGCACCCTTGAGGTGTTCGAGCGCCTTCACGGCACACTCAGGCGGCGCGCCGGTGACGACGGCGAGCGCCAGCGCGACGGCGGCATTGCTGACCTGGAAGGCACCGGTCAGCGGCAGCAGGAAGCTCACCGGCTCGCCCACCAGCCGCCCGATGACGCGCTGGCCATAGCCCTCGTTGCGGATTTCGGAGATTTCGAGGAAGGCGCCCTCGCGCCCTACGGTCAGCAGCCGCGCGCCGCGATCGAGCGCCGCGAACAGGAACGGCAGGTGCTCGGGGTCGTCGCAATTGACCACGGCCGCGCCGCCATCGGCGATCAGCTCCTTGAACAGCCGCAGCTTCGCCTCGCGATAGGTCTCCATGTCGAGATGGTAGTCGAGGTGGTCGCGGCTGAGATTGGTGAAAGCGACCGCGTTGAACCGGATGCCATCGACACGGCGCTGGTCGAGCCCCTGGCTCGATGCCTCCATCGCTACGTGATCAATGCCCTCGGCCTTGAGCCCCGCGAGGTCGTGGTGGAGCCTGAGCGGATCGGAGGTGGTGAGTTCCTGGGGCCGGATGCCGGCGCTCGTCTCGATGCCAACGGTACCGAGGCTCGCCCCGGCGATGCCACAGGCCGCCCAGATCTGGCGCACGAAGGAGACAATCGACGACTTGCCGTTGGTGCCGGTGACCGCCGTCATGACCTGCGGTTGCGGCGAGAACTGGCGCGAGGCAGCGCGAGCATAGGCGGCGCGCACGTCCTCCACCATCACTACGGGTACGCCGGGATCGGTCTGCGGTACGCGATCCGTCACCATGGCGGAGGCGCCGCGGCCGACCGCCTGCGCGGCGAAGCTGTCGCCATGGACCCGGGTGCCGGGGAGCGCGAAGAACGCCTCGCCGGCGAGGATGGCACGGCTGTCGGCGTTCACGCCTTCGACGTCGAGGTCGGGCACGTCCTGCGCTCCGGCCCCTTTCAACAGTTCTTCAAGCGCGAAGGGCAAGACCTCGCTTCCTTCCGGCATCACTTCAGCGAATAGCTGGCGGGACAAGTTTATCGTCCAAGATTTGGCTGAAGTCTGGGCTGATTCCCAGCATCGGCGCGACCCGCTGTATTATGCGGCCGGTGACTTCACCAGCATTCCAACCCGCGGTTGTACCCGATTGCGGATTTTCCCGCTTCGGCTCGTCGATGACGATGACCATGACATATTGCGGATCGTCGAGCGGAAAGCCCGAGGCGAAGACGTTGAGGTTGGTGCCCACGGCGTAGCGGCCCTTCACCACCTTTTCGGCGGTGCCGGTCTTGCCGCCGGCGCGATAGCCATTGGCATACATGTTCATCCGCGAGCCTGAACCGGCGAGCGCGTTGAGGCGCATGAGCGATCGGATTTCGCGGCTCGTCTGAGAAGAGATAATGCGCGTGCCGAGCTGGGCCGCCTCCTCGGGGGAGCGCTTCATGAGCGTGACCGGCATCATGACGCCATCGTTGACGAAGCCGGCATAGGCCTGCGCCATGTGTAGCGGGCTGATCGAGATACCGTGGCCGAACGAGGCAGTTGCGGCAACGATCTCGCTGAACTTCTCCGGCACCTTGGGCGTGCGCATCTCGGGCAGCTCGAAGGGGATCGGCTTGTCGAATCCCAGTCGGGTCATGAAGGCGCGGAACTCGTCCTTGCCCATGGCCTGCATGATCTTGATGGTGCCGATGTTCGACGAGTATTTGTAGATCTCCGGGACCGACAGGATGCGGTGCTTGCCGTGGAAGTCGTCGATGGTGAAGCGGCCGAAGCGCACGCCGAAACGGGCGTCGAAGCTGTCGCTCATCCGCACCTTGCCCGAGTCCAGCGCGCCCGCGATGGTCACCGTCTTCATGGTCGAGCCGAGCTCATAAATGCCCGAGGTGATGCGGTTGAAGCGCTGGTTTTTTAGCCCGCGATATTCGGCGTTGATCGAGCCAGGATCGTTCGGATCGTAGTCGGGGAGTGACACCAGCGCGACGACTTCGCCGGTCCGCACATCCACCATCACGCCCGAGGCGGCGATGGCCTGGTAGCGCGTGAGCGCGTCGGTGAGCTGCTCGTGCATGGCGTGCTGCACGCGCAGGTCGAGCGACAGGCTGACCGGTGTCAGCGCCTGGTCACGCGCGATGCCGAGTTCCTGCAGCAGCGCCACTTCCTCGTCGTCCATGTGCTTTTCGATGCCCATGGTGCCCTGGTTGTCGATGTTGACACCGCCCAGGACGTGCGCGGCCTCGCGACCCGACGGATAGAAGCGCTTGGACTCGGTCACGAAGTCGAGCCCCGGAATGCCGAGCTGGAAGATCCTCTCCTGGATCGCGGGCGTGAGCTCTCGCTTGATCCAAACGAAGCCCTTATCGCCGGTGAGCTTGTTGCGCAGCCACTCCTCGTTGAGATCGGGCAGCACGGTGCGGAGCTTGGTCACCGCCTCTTCGACATCGACGATGTCGCGCGGCGCAGCGAACAGCGAGGGCACGCGGATATCGACCGCCATCTCGAGCCCGTTGCGGTCGAGCAGCGCCGGCCGGGTGGCGGTGATGACGTCGCGCGCCACCCCGTCGATGGTGCTGTCCCGAACGGTGAGGCCGAACTCGACCAGCCGCCCCGCGACGACGAGGAAGACCAGTACCAGCGCGGCGATGACCCAGCGGATACGCGCCCGGGTTAGGTTGCCGCGTGAGACCCGTCCGCCATCGAGCAGGATCGACGTTTCGGAGATCAGCGCCATTCTAGTTGGCCTCGATCAGTTGCTCGATGGGGTCGATGCCCGCATCGAGGGAGTTGAGCAGCTGGTCAAGCGCCGCCGTGTCGGGCGCCGCCGGGCGCATGGGCAGCGCAGTAATGGAGCCGAACTGCTCCTGCTTGGTCGGCACGAGGTTCAGCGTCTCTTTGTGGCGCGCCACGATGGGCGCCACATGGGCCGGCTGGTTGAGATAGGACCAGTCGGCGAGCAGCAGGCTCAGTTCGCCCTTCTGCCGGTTGATCTTGCGTTCGATGGCGGCTTTTTCGCCGGCAATGTCCTCGACCGAGTATTTCAGAGCGTAGACGCCGACGAGCCCCATCAGGCTCGTGCACACCATGATGGCATTGAGGGTCTTGATCATGCGGCACCCCGCACCCGGGGCACGCCCAGGCCTTCATAATTGGTCGCTCGCGCCGGAACACCGGTGCGGATTGCAGAGCGGATGGTGGAGGAGCGCGAGCGCGGATTGCGCGCAATTTCCTCGGCGGAGGGCTTTTGCGCCTTGCGCACCGGCTGCCAGCGCAGCGGCTCGGACTTCACCTGAGGCAGGTGGCGCGACTGGGTGGGCGCGCCCTTTTCGGGATCGAAGAAGCGCTTCACGATGCGGTCCTCGAGCGAATGGAAGGTGACGACGGCCAGCCGTCCGCCCTCGCCCAGCAGACGCTCGGCCGCGAACAGTCCCTCGACCAGCTGGTCGAGCTCGCCGTTCACCGCGATGCGGAGCGCCTGGAAACTGCGTGTCGCCGGATGTGCGTCACCCGGCTTGCGGCCGATGGCGCGCTCTATGAAGCGGGCAAGTTCGGTCGTCGTCCGGAACGGCCGGTCGGCCCGCGCCGCCACGATGCCGTGGGCGATGCGGCGAGATTTCCGCTCCTCGCCGAACAGATACAGAAGGTCGGCCAGCTCGGCCTCGCTCAGGGTGTTGACGAGGTCGGCGGCGGTTTCGCCCTCGGGCGTCATTCGCATGTCGAGCGGGCCGTCGTTCATGAACGAGAAGCCGCGCTCGGCCTGGTCGAGCTGCATCGACGAGACGCCGATATCGAGCACCACCCCGTCCACCGGGCCGCCCGCGAGCGTGTCCAGGTCGGAGAAGGTGCCGGGCACGAAATCGAATCGGCGCGGAAACTCGGCCTTCAGCCGCTCGGCATGGGGCATCACGGTGGGGTCGCGATCGAGCGCGATCACGGAGGCCCCTGCTTCGAGAATGGCACGGGAATAGCCGCCTGCGCCGAACGTGCCATCGAGGATGCGGGCACCGGGCAGCGGCGCGAGGGCTTCGAGCACCTCGGCCAGCAGAACCGGCACATGCGGCCCCGGCTGATCGCTGGCTTCCGGCTTACCCATCGTCGCCCAACACTCCACCCGGCTCATGCCGGCACACGCAAAAGCCCCTGACGGAGCATTTGCCGCACATTGATCCGGGGAGGTTAAGGTTCCATTGAGGTTAGCAGCCGTTCACCAATTCGCTCACTCGCCGCGGTACTGGAACACCTCTTCGAGCGGCACGCCGAAGACGCGCGCAACCCGGAAAGCCACCTCGAGCGAGGGCGAGTAACGGCCCTGCTCCATGGCGACGATTGTCTGTCGCGTGACGCCGACCTTATCGGCCAGTTCGGCCTGCGTCATCTCGCCCGCGTTGAAGCGTAGAGCGCGAATGGTGTTGTCGATCTGAGCCTGCCCCTTGCCCATGGCCCTCAACCGATCCGGTAGTAGACGAGGCGCGAGATGGGATCGATCAGCCCACCCACCACGAGCACGGAGAAAAGCGAGTAAGCCGCCGCGATCGGGCCGAAGCCGGCGGCGAGCATGATGATGACGGTGAGCCCGCCCACCGAAACGGCGAAATAGGCATTGCGCATGCTTTTGTCGGCGATGGCACGGTCACGCTCGTCGGCTCGCTCGTCCTTCAGCTCTTCGCGCTGCACGATGCTGACCACGATGGTCGCGACGATCATCACCACTATGTTGATGATGATGTTGAACCCGACCGCATAAAGTAACCGCCAGGCTACGCTTTCCAGATCCGTCACTGGATTCGTTCGCCCCTGCCAGAGCACCCAAGCGGCCGTGGCCATGCCCGTGGCAATCATCACGGCAGCGTTCAGTTCCTTGTAGGTCATCACCATGCCCTCCTTCAGTCCGCGGGAAGAGGGGTATGGCGGCCTCTGCCAAATGTCAACTTTTTTATACACGAAGTCGCAAAAATAGGACACTGCGTCGGGTTTATACGACTCCACTAGGGTGAGATGCCAGTTGACCTGTAAGCCGGGTTCTGTAGGGCCGACGCCTTGCGGCGCCGACGTGGTGGCCATTCATCTATGGCCGGCATTGCTGCCGGCCTAATGCAACCAACCCGGATGACAGGCCTCGAAAACCGGCTGGGTCTCCCCGCGTCATCCCTATTTGGTCTTGCTCCCGGTGGGGTTTGCCGTGCCGTCCCTGTTGCCAGGTCCGCGGTGCGCTCTTACCGCACCCTTTCATCCTTACCCCGCAAGCGGGGCGGTTTGCTTTCTGTGGCACTTTCCCTGGGGTCGCCCCCGGCGGCCGTTAGCCGTCACCGTATTTCGATGGAGCCCGGACTTTCCTCTCCCACGGAAACAGGAGCGGCCACCCGGTCAACTGGCGAGGGGCATATGGGGGAGGACGCGCCGGCGCGTCAAGCGCCGGCTGGCAGCGGCGGTGGCGGCAGCAGCCGCATGATGCGGTTGTAGGCATCGTTGATCGCCGCCATACGAGCGGTGGCGACGTCGATCATTTCCTCGGGCACGCCCTTGGCAATGAGGCGGTCCGGATGATGCTCGGCCACCAGCAGACGATAGACGCGCTTCACCTCGTTGCGGTCAGCCATGGGGTCGAGGCCGAGCACGACGTAGGGGTCGGCACCACGGTCAAACAGTATGTGCTGGTGCGTCAGCTGCTCGAAGCGCGCATCGTCGAAGCCGAAAATATTGCTGACGTTCTTGAGGTAATCGAGCTCGGATTCGTGGATCATGCCGTCGGCCGAGGCGATGTAGAACAGGCCGTCGAGCACGTGCTCAAGCGTCTCCGGGCTGTCGAAGAAGAAGCGCCGTATTTTCTTGGCGTATGCCTCGTAGCCAGCGACGTCCTGCTGGGCGAGCTTGAAGATGCGGTCGACCTGCTCTTCGATGCCGGGCGGGATCTCGACCGTCTTCTGGAAGGCGCGCAGTTCCGAGGCCGTCACCACGCCATCGGATACGGCCATCTTGGCCGAGAGCGCGATGATGGCGAGGGTGAAGGCCGCGTCACGACCGCCCGGCAGCCAGGTGTCGGGGTCGAGCGCATTGGCCAGCGATCCGGCAAGACCGGTGCGCTCCGAGAACGAACCAACAAAAGCGCTGAGCCTTTGCCATACCGACGACATCAAACTCTCCGACCTGGGCGAATAGTAACCGCCGAACGGGAAATGAAAAACCTTGAGGCATACTGCGGATTGCACGAATCCGACCTCCACTGATGCTGCGGCCGCCTGAACGGCGGCCGGAGCGGGGATGAAACTAAAACAGGAAAAAGTCGCTCTGCCTGCGTGGCCTCGATGGCCCCTGGTTGAAGACGAAATCGCTCTCTTCCCGGACCCGAGGTCTGTCCTCGCTGAGTAGTCCCTTGGCGGCGAGGTACTCGGCGAGCGAGCCCGAGTCCCACTCTTCCAGCTGGTCGCCGGTAACGATGGTGTCGTCGGCGAAGGCCTGGTCACCATCGCTGAGCGGGAACGGCTCGACCGGCGCGGCGGGCTTGCCGAGCGTCGCTTCGTCGATAATGAGCGGTTGCTCCGCCGGCGCAGCGGCGACCACCGGGGCCTTAGCGACGGGGCGAGCACTGCGCGGCAGCGGGATCGGCGGCGTCTCCTGCACCGGATTGACGGCCGCGACATCGACCGGGGCCTTGACCGTAACGACGGGAGCGGGCGTAGCCGGCTTGACGGCAGGCACGGCCGCCGCCTCCTCCACGGCGGGACCGGTCACGGGGGCCTTCACCGCCGGAACCGCATCCGCGTCGGAAATGTAGGCCGGGAGCTTCTTGCCCTTGCTCAAATAGGCATCGACCGGGTCGTCGCTCTTCTCCGCGGAGGCAGGAACGCTCGCCGTCTCGATCGGGTCGGCCTTCAGCTCAGGCTTGAGTTCCGTCTTGAGTTCGGCTTGGGCAGGCACGACCAAGGCAGGCGCCTTCACCTGCGCGGTGTCGGACGTAACCGCGAGGTTGGCGGCAGGAGCCTTGTCATTTCCGAACAGGAGGTCCGCCGAGGGGACTGCGAGGATGACGAAGAGCCCGGCCCAGGCCAATCCCCCCTTCACCTTGCTATCGAACTTCATAGGCTGCTGTCCTTAACCGTAAGCCCGTGCGACCCAGCCGGAGCTGATAGGTTTAACGTGGCCATTTTGTGGATTGCCCCCAATGGCCGGGAGCGCCCTCAATGAGCCTTCGTACCTGAACGTATGCTGAACCGGATATGAACGGTGCCTGACAGCCAAGGTTCCTCAGCCGGGTCGGAAACCAAGCAATCGGGCGAGGGCGAGGACGAGGTTCGCGCGGTTCAGCGTGAAGAAGTGGAACTCGGTAATCCCGTTGTCGGCCAGTTCCAATACCTGCTCGGCGGCGACCGCTGATGCAACCAGCGCATGGGTCTCGGGGTCCTCGTCGAGGCCCTCGAAGCGCTCGGCCAGCCAGCCCGGGATGGAGGCGCCGTTCTTGGCCGCAAAGCTCGAGATTTGCTTGAACGAGTGGATCGGCTGGATGCCGGGTACAATGGGCGCCGTGATACCGGCAGCCTGGGCTCGGTCGAGTAGGCGGAAATAGTCGGTGTTGTCGAAGAACATCTGCGTGATGGCGCGGGTTGCCCCGGCATCGAGCTTGCGCTTCAGGTTGTCGATCTCGGTGCCCCAGTCCGGGCTTTGCGGGTGCTTCTCCGGATAGGCGGCGACCGAGATGTCGAAATCGCCGATGCGGCGGATGCCGGCGACGAGGTCGGCGGCGTTGCGGTAGCCCTCGGGATGCGGCGTGAAGGGCTGGCCGATGCCCTCGGCCGGGTCGCCGCGCAGCGCGACGATGCGGGTAATGCCGGCGGCCTGGTAGCCGCGCACGACCTCATCGACCTCGTCGCGCGAGGCGCCGACGCAGGTGAGGTGGGCGGCGGCATCGACGCCGGTCTGGGCCTTCACTTCCTTGACCATGCGCAAGGTGCGTTCGCGAGTCGAGCCACCGGCCCCGTAGGTGACCGAAACGAAGCGCGGATGGAGGGGGGCGAGCTTGTGGATCGCGTCCCAGAAGCGCTCCTCCATGACGTCGGTCTTGGGCGGGAAGAACTCGAACGAGACGAGGAATTCCGGCCGCTCGCCAGGGGCCTTGCGGCTGGGGCGGTCGGCGGTGTCGATAGTCATGGCAGGCGGTCCCCGTTCTCGCAGGTCAGGCGCCAGAGGCACACGGTTAGCCCCTCGGCGGTATTGGTGGGCGGAAAGCTGGAAAAGCTGGTGACGCTCAGGCTCGCTGCGCGCGCCCAGGCCGCCATCTGCGCTTCGGCAAGCCCGAGGCGGCGATGGGCATGGTGGCTGCGCAGGAACTCGAGATTGTGCGGCGCGAAATCGATGATGAGCATCTCGCCGCCGGGCTTGAGCGCCCGGCGCGCCTGCATCAGCACGCGGCCGGGATCGTCGAAATAGTGCAGCACCTGGTGGATGACGATGAGATCGGCCCGCGCCGCGCTGTCGAGGTCGGAAATATCGCCGAGCCGCACCTGCGCGTGATGCACCGAACTGGCCGCGAGCTTGGCGCGCGCCACCGCGATCATCTCGCGGCTCGCATCGATGCCGATGCCGCGGCGATAATGGCCGCGCAGCAGCTCGAGCATGCGGCCGGTGCCGGTGCCGAGGTCGATCAGGAGGTCGACGACACGGTCGCCGACGGCCGCGAGAATGGCGGCCTCCACCGCCTCCTCGGAGACGTGGAGGGAACGCAGCAGGTCCCAGCTGTCGGCGACCTTGGCGAAATACTCGGCAGCCAGCATCTGCTGGTTGGCGCGCACGGTTTCGAGCCGCAGCCGGTCGCGCGTGCGGTCGGGATCGTCCGGTGACAGGCGGGCAACGAGCCAGCGGGCGAGGTCACCCCCTGCCCCGTTGTCGGCAAGGCGGTAATAGGCCCAGGCGCCCTCGGCATTGCGATCGACGAGGCCGGCATCGGCAAGCAGCTTCAGGTGGCGCGAGACGCGCGGCTGGCTCTGGCCCAGAATTTCGGTAAGGTCCTTCACCGACTGCTCGCCGTCGGCCAGAAGCGCCAGCAGCCGCAGCCGGGTGGTTTCCCCGGCAGCGCGCAGCACTTCGACGAGATCGGCAGTGGTATCCAATGGAGCCTCACGAGATATAAAGATATCTTTATATGTGTCGCGAGGCGCGGTCCAGTGCCCAGGCGGAAAAGCTAACCGCGTGTGGGCAGGTACGGCAAAAGCTTTGCCAGAGTGATGGGGAAATCGCGCACGCGCACGCCGGTGGCGTTGTAGACGGCGTTGGCGACCGAGCCGCCAGTGCCCCCAGCCCCAAGCTCCCCGATGCCCTTGACGCCGAGGTGGTTGGCGGCCTCGTCATAGTCGTCGAGCATGATGGCGTCGATGGCCGGAATGTCGGCGTGGGTGGGGATGAGGTATTCGGCGAAGTCGCCGTTGACCCAGTGCCCGAACCGCGGATCGACCGCCGCGTCCTCGTGCAGCGCCGCGCCGACGCCCGAGATCATGCCACCGATGAGCTGCGAACGCGCCGTCTTGCGGTTGAGGATGCGCCCCGCGGCGAAGACGCCGAGCATGCGCCGCAGGCGGACCTCGCCGGTGTCGATATCAACGCCGACTTCCGCGAAGGATGCCCCGTAGGTGTATTGCGAATAGCACTTGTAGGCCGGCTCCCTCGAGGCGTCGAGCTGCCGCCCGATGGCCTCAAGACCGTCGGGGAAGTGGCGGCGCACCTCGGCGAAGATGTCGTTCCAGGTGGTGCCGGCCACGGCGCGGATGCGCTCGAGCAGCGTGCTGCACGCCCGGTCCACCGAAACGGTGGTGTTGGCCGCGCCCCACGAGCCGCCAGCGCCATTGCCCTTGGGGTGGTCGGAGTTGGCGAGTTCTACGCGCACCACGCTCATCGGCACGCCGAGCGCTTCGGCCACCACCTGCGCGACGATGGTGTAGGTGCCGGTGCCGATATCGGTCATGTCCGAGCGGACAAGCACGGTGCCGTCGGGCTCGATGCGCACCAGCGCGTCGGCCGAGGTCTGGAAATGGCCGCGCATGGAGGAGGCGACGCCATAGCCGATCATCCAGCGTCCCTCGCGGCGGGTGGCGGTGCGGGGCCGCTCGCTCCAGCCGAAGCGTTCGGCGCCCTCGCGCAGGCAATCGACAAGGCGGCGGCCACTGAGGGGCCGTTTCTTCTCGGGATCGTAGTCGGTGTCGTTCTGGATGCGGAATTCGACCGGATCGACGCCGAGTTGCTCGGCGAGTTCATCCACCGCGGATTCGAACACCATGAGGCCGGCCAGCTCGCCGGGGCCGCGGACGGGCTCGGCGGCCTTGAGGTCGAGCACCTGGTGCTGCTGGCGAGTGAGAAGATTCGGCGTGGCGTAGAGCGCCAGGCCGACGGAAGAGATCGCCTCGTCCCAGATTTCGCTAGGCGTGGTGTGGATCGCCGCGTCGTGCCCCACAGCAACGAGCCGCCCATCGGCCGAGGCACCGAGGCGGACACGGCTGATGGAGGCCGGGCGATGGCCGACGAGGGTGAAAATCTGCCGGCGACTGAACATCACCTTCACCGGCTGGTGGAGGTGCATGGTGGCCAGCGAGGCGAGCACCGCCTCGGCATGGAGGACGATCTTCGAGCCGAAACCGCCGCCGACATAGGCGCTGTCGATGGTGATATGGCTGCGGTCGAGCTTCAGCGTTTCGGCGAGCCCGACGATCAGCTGGTTCAGCATCTGCGCCGTGAGGAACAGCGTCAGGTGCCCGTCGCGCCAGTCGGCGAGGCAGGCATTGGGCTCCATCGGCTGGCTGAAGTGGTGGGGCGTCGAATAGAGTTGGTCCACCGTGGCCGAGGCAGATGCCAGCGCGGCATCGACATCGCCAATGCGAACCTCACCCTTCCACCCGGCAGCGTCGGCCGGCGCCGCCAATTGGTAACGGCCGGGTTCCGTTTCGTATTCGACTTGGACGAGCTGCGCGGCATGGCGCGCCGTCTCGAAACTGTCGGCGACGAGGAAGGCGACCGGCATGCCGTAATAGTCGATGCGGTCGGAGACGAGTTCGGGCCGCGCCCGACCCATCATGTCACCTTCGGGCCCCTCGGGCGGGCCCTGCTCGGGCGCGTTACGGTAGGTCCAGACCAGACGGACGCCGGGGACGCGCTCGGCCGCCGTCGTGTCGATGCGGGCGATGCGGCCACGGGCGATGCCCGCGCCGACGATCTGGCCATAGAGCGCCCTCCCCCCCTCCTGCCGTTCGTAGGAGTAGCGTGCGCGGCCGGTGACCTTGACCGGCCCATCGGTGCGATTGATGCCCTGCCCGATCATTCGACCTGCTCCAGCGCTGCGGCCAGCACGCGGCGCGCCAGCGGCAGCTTGTAGGCATTGTCCGGGGTAGGCTTCGCGCCTGCCAGTACGATGTCGGCGATAGCGTCGGCATCGCGCGGGCCGCGTTCCCCCGCCTCGACGCGCCACGGTTTCAGCGCCAGGCCGCCGAAGGCGAGGCGATCGACCACCACCGCCCCCGCCTCCCGGTGCGCCACCAGCGCCAGGCTGACATTGGCGAAGGCGTAGGAGGCACGGTCGCGCACCTTGCGATAGACCTGCGTGCCGCCCAGTGGCGCGGGCAGCACCACGGCGGTGATCAGCTCGCCCGGCTGGAGCGCCGTTTCGATATGCGGCGTGTCGCCGGGCAGGCGGTGAAACTCCGCCATGGGGATGGTGCGCTTCGCGCTCCCCGTCCCTTCGACCTCGACACCTGCGTCGAGGGCGCGGAGCGCCACGCACATGTCGGAGGGATTGGTGGCGATGCAGGCTTCGCTCGTGCCCAGCACGGCGAGGTTGTGGGTGAGCCCACCAATGGCCGAGCAG